>Ga0208904_1002407_pt1 | contig 11825 bp, 27 predicted proteins | sample AntAceMetag02UKB_FD_184774 | JGI IMG/M metagenome (GOLD analysis project Ga0208904, IMG submission 184774) | Saline lake microbial communities from Ace Lake, Antarctica - Antarctic Ace Lake Metagenome 02UKB (SPAdes) (version 2) | ecosystem: Environmental > Aquatic > Non-marine Saline and... | reverse complement strand
AACTCTCCTTTTGTTTTCCGTATAGTAGAGAGAGCGTTTTCTAGGTTCTTTGCTTTCTTTACTACGGTTTTGTTGGCGATGGTGAATGTTAGGATAATCATTTTGTTGGGTTAATTGTTAAAAAAAATGAGAACAATGGTAACCCCATCACGAGGAACAGTATCATAAATATATCGAACGATTTTTCGCAGGACAATGCGAACACCGACAATACAACAACCAAAACTAATATTAAACTCTTGATTCCTTTTTCTACCTCGTTCATTTTTTTGTTTTATTTTTTAAAAACTGTTTTTGTTTCAAGAAATATACCAACATTACTTTTATTATTTTCTATTCCCTTATAACTCCATATCTCAGTTAACCCCTCAATATCCTTTTTTGCCTTTTCAATAAACTTATTTAACTGCCTTCCGTTAAATCTGAAATACTTTATGTTGTTGTTTTTATCTTCTACTGCTACTTTCACACTTTTGTTTTATTATTTAAACTCTATCTGGGTACTGGTCTCCCCATTCTTCGTAACACCCCGTACATCTCCCATACTCTTTTATAAATTCTATATCTTCGTAATTGTCATCTCCTTTATATTCCTCCCCACATAATTCACAAGTTACTTTCTCAGCTTTACCTTCTTTCTCCGCTTCTTCTGCTAAAGAATCCATCCATTCTTCATATTTATCATCAAAGCTTTTCATACTTTTTTTTATTATTTACCAATAGCTTATAACTCCGAGGGGGGGCAAGGATTTCCTCTTATATTTGACCGAAGCCAAACAAGATATAGTCACCTTGCATAATTATTGTGTGCCAGTACAGCCCTCCACAATAATCTACTGTTCTATAACCCTATGCCTGCTGTTCTGACAAGGTTAGGGTTTGTCCTAGCGTCTACCTATTCCGCCACCCCACAACTCTATAAGCTATTGTTAATGTTCTTTTTAGATTAGCGGTCTTATATACTGTCCGCAGTTGAAACAATTAACCGCACCTTTTGAACATATCGACAACTCTCCTCCACAATGTTTGCATTTTTCTAGTTTCATATCATCTTTCTTAATTCTTCTAATATACTCACTCCCTTAACACACTCTTTTAACTCTCCTCATCGAGGGGGGCAAGCGAACCCGCCCCCTCCCAACTTGGTATAACCTCCAACCGAGCCGAAACTAAATTGGCGTTACATTTTATTTTCTTTTCTGTATTGCCTTTAACCAAACGGAATATCTTCAATTTTTATTTCATCCTTTTCCTTTTCAATTATTGGAATATCCTCAATAATAGGAATATCCAATTCAACTTGCGTTTCCTTATCAATATCAATCACTGGTAATTCTTCTTTAATAGGTGCCTCAATTTTAGCTCCTTCTATTTCTGTCTTATTGAATAGCTTGCTCCTGTTATAGAAATCCAATTCTAATTTCTTCTGAATTTCTAAAGATTTTTTAAGTTCATCCATGGTCAACTGATCACCTTTTCTAAATTTGAAAGCGAATACAGGGAACTGAAGCTTATTACCTTTCCAATCATCTGTTATCTCAATTGAATCAAAGATAGTCCAACCAGTGCTCATAAATTCATTCTCAAGACGATTGAAAGATTTTTGATATTCGAAATACTGAGATCTAGAAGTTCCTTTGAAAACAACTTTAGAAAGTTCTTCTTGGTCCAAGTCAGTAGAGATATACATTGCATGATTCAAGTCAAGATATTTATCTGAACTGTACTCTCCTTTAATCGCATATTTCTCATTAACTTCTTTATAATTTCCAGTGAAAACAGTAGTAAATCCTTCACCAATCTTTTCTTTGATGTTGATTTTTTCGTTTTCATCATAACTATCAAACTCATCACTAACATAATAAGGTACCCCAGCATCAACATGTTTCTTTTTGGTTCTTAGAAACATTCTAATTTTAATAACATTAGCCTTAAAAGGAATATCTAGTTTTTTATTGTTATAACCAGAATCGCTTTTAATGCTCACCATTATGTCACCTCCTACAAACTCAGACTCATTTTTCTTGCTAGGATTAACGTTAAACACAGTTATCTGTGGCATCATTTTGTAGCCACTTGTGCTTTCTCCAGCATTGGTTGCAATTTCTTGCTTCATTTTTGCTAATTCTTCTTTCTCTTTTTCAACGTCTAATACTTTTTCCATTAGATTATTTTAATTTTTAGGTCTAATTTATTTACTTTAGCTGCAAATGTTTGCTTTCGTATCTCAGGCAATTTATCTATTATCTCAGCATTGTCAATAAAATATGTTTTTATCTTATCTCCACAGAGCTGATCAATTATCTTAGAGATACAAATATCAATCTTAGTTTTCTCCCCCAAAGACATCTTCGAGTATTCCTTCCCCTCTGAGAATACTTGGAAAACTTCTTTGTAGTGCATTTCATTTTTAAGTATCTGGAGAGTTTCAATCTTTGAATTAGGAATGTACTTATTGAATAGGGTTAAAATAGGGTCCAACTTAATTCTCATCTCCTCAGAACGAATACCATGAGGTGAGAATATCTTAATCAACTTAGTCAAGTCATCCAATGACTTAATTAATATTGCATTCTGTTTATTCAAAGCTTCAACTTTAGCTACTCTATTCGATTCTAATTTTTTGGTTTGTTCTATATTGTTTTTCTTAATTTTTAGTGCTGTTATTTTTACTCTCAATTTTTCTTCCTTATCGATGTCGATTATTATCTGTTTAGATGGCTTAATAACTTCATCGACATCAGTTATTTGATGTTTCAATAAAGAAACTTCTTGCTTATTTTTCTCGTTTTTTAAATAATCACTTGTTTTATCTTCGTATTCTTTGGAAACTCTGTTGATTTCTGCCTCTATTTTTTTAGCTTCCTTACTATTCTTATCATTAATTTTACTGATTTTATCTTGATGCTTAACACCAACATGTTGAAAGCATACAGGGCATTTTCCTTCAGGTAACTCAATGATTGTTTTAATCTCATTTCTTTTTTCTAATATATTATTAAGTTTTCTATCGTCTGGTTTCCTTAGGTTTTCAATTATTACGATACTTTCTATTTTCCTTTTGATTAATTCGTTTTTCTTCTTTATTTCATTGTTTCTTATTAATCTGTTATTGTAATTTTCCCATTCTATAGCTGATTTCGTTACTTCTTCTTGATTTTCAGCCAGTTCTTTATACTCTTTTTCCAGGGCATCTAGATTAGGCTGGTTAAAATGTCCTTGCTCAATAGGCGTTGAGTCTTCAATTATAACATTATTATCATTTAACTTACTACTCCTAGATGCTTTTATTTGAAGTAAGCTTTTATGAGTCTTGTCTAAATCTTCAAATGATAATTGGTTCTCTTTAATTAGCCTGTCTCCTTCCTTTCCTGCAAGTTTATCAAAGATTACCTTCTTGTCTACATCTTTAGTATTGTTTAAAATAAACTCTCGCTTATTCTTATCGGGTAAGGACATAAAATATCTAACATTAAACACATTTTGGAAAAGATCGAATGAAGGGAGGATAAAATCCATATCTCTTTGGGTTACAATAGAATCTTCTTCTGACTGAGAACCATCAAGTAGCCTTAGAACTGTAGTTTTTTGACTTCTTTGTCTATTTATGACGTATTCTTTGTCCTCTATTTCAATTTGAAGTTCAACCACACATCGGTTCTCTCCGTTCTTGATATACTTTGAGGTATCAGAAGATGAGCCTAGCGGTGTTTTATTGTAAAGGCAAAAGAAGATAGCATCTTTGATAGTTGTTTTCCCTGAGCCATTTCTACCAGAGATTAGGTTAACATCACCGAACTTGAATTCTTTTTCAGTGAAGGACTTGAAGTTGGTTAGTTTTAGGTTGTTTATTTTCATAGGTTTTTAGTTACTTATTTAAAATCTCATAAGCTCCAATAGAATCATTCCATACTTCTCTTAAAGGTGAATGTTTTTCTTGATACCTTCTTTCCATTTCCTCTTCCCATTGTTTTCTAGCTTTAATTTGATATTTCCTATTCCACTCTTTAACCTTATCTTTATTCATGCTTAACCAAAGTTTTTTATATTCTTTTCTGGCTAATATAGCATGTTCATCACAACAATACTTATTTCTTTTATTCTTAGTTTTTTTAAGTATCGGATTACTGCAACCGTCTAGCTGACAAACAGAGATGTCTTTGTAATTTCTGTTCAATAGTTTTTCTTTGTTCATTTTATTTGTTATTTATTATTTGTCGGATTCTTTCTCTGGTTAATCCATAAAGTGTTCCTATGTGGTGTAGAGTACATCCAAATTTACGAAGATTCTTGATATTTATATCCCTTTCTTTGCAAAAAACAAATTCGTCTAATTCAAGTAATTTTCTAGGGAATTTTCGTGGTATTTTTTTAGTTAAGTCTCCTCCTAATTTATATCTTTTTTTTATGGTTGGTGGTGAAACTTTTATTTTTTTTGATAAATCTTTCAAGCAATATTTTTTCCCTTTATATTTAATAAAAATTGTGGTTGATCTTCTCCTGGCTAATTCTTTAGTAGTACCCCATCTGCAATTTTCTTTATAATAATTATCATTATTATCCAACCTTAATAAAACTTTATCTTTTGGTCTATCCCCCATGTCAACGAGAAAATTTTCAAACTTAGACCAGTGTTCACATATTTTTATTCCTTTACCTCCATAGTTTTTATATCTAGGGTTGTTAGAATTATTGCATCGTTGTTTTATAGCCCCCCAGCATTTGTATATATCAGAACCATAATAACTAATTCCGTTTTTCTTTGGCAGGTGAATCATCTTATTTTTTATTTACTGTTAATTTAATAAACCCTTTCCTCATCGACACACCCATATTTTCTTGGCATCTATTTAATTCTTCTGCTGTTAATACCCCATCTTTAAATCCTTTCTTTAAATAGTAGTCTAGCTTCGCCTTATCGACTTTTAGAAAAGGAATGGCTCTTTCTATCCCTAACCCGTCAATGACCCGTCTAGCCTTATACTGTTTCGTCTCAGAGGCTTCCTGCTTGATGATAGTGTACCCTTCAAACACTATTCTATCCATATCCTCCTCTGACATAAGCTCAAACCCTTTTTTCTTGGCTCTAGCTTCAACTTCTTCAATAAACTTTTTAACTTCTTTAATAAAAATATAAGTCTTAGTAAATTGTTGGAGAGTAGACAGCTCATATTTTTCTTTTTGGAGAACCATCAAGGCTTTTTTTGAGTTCATTTTTTTAGTTTAAAATTTAATTTCATGCTTGTTATAGATTGTTATTCCTTTTCCTAAAATTATGATAGTCAATGCTTTTTGATTACAATTACATTTCTCAGTATTGCACCAACTAAAAAAAATACTTAATATGTTAAATATTCCTGTTCTTTTAAAATCATCAACAAATTCTATTCCAGGTAATTTCATTTTATTAAATTTTATAGTTAGGTCTTTTTACCTTTACTTTTTTTTCATGTTATTAGTTCTTTATTGTCAAAAATATTTCCAATAACTTCAATCCAAATTTTTCTTTTCTGGTCTGAAAAAACACCTTGAATATATCTAATATCCTCAACTAAAACATTTTGTTTATTTTTTAATTCACCAATTCTAATTATATCACCTTCAAATATTTCTTTCCCGTTTTTGTCTTTGATTCCAACAAATTCATTAACAACATAATCATCTTCAGTTGGGTGCTCTCCATTACAATCAAAAAAACTATAATTTAACCTAATACTTCCCTCTGAGTCAAAAATAAAAGATAAAGCGAACTCTTCTCCACTTAACATCCTTTTCTCTTGTTGGTCGTAAGCTCTAAATTTTTTCTCTCTTTTCATTTTTTTAAATTATTTATAATTGCTATTGTTGCTTTTTGCAGGTGATCATATTTTTCATTAGCTTCAAACATGCCATCTCCTTCGGTATTAGCTTCATACACAGTTTTTCCACCACAATCAGGGACATCAGCTCTAAAATAACCATGTCTCAGTCTTAAATATCCAACCTGATTACCTTCTGCGTCAAAAACATCATATTGTTCAGGACAGGCAATGCAAGTTTTTATTAGTTTTAGACCGTTTATAGTTTCACTCATTTTCTTGTTTAATTCTTATTTTTGATAGTCTTTTTAATTAGTTTACAGATTAATTTATAATCTTCTTCTAAACCTAAAGCCCCCTCTGTCCCTGGTGTTACTAATTTTGATGCCATCGTGTCCATTCTGTTGAGAGCTTCTATTTCTTTGCTTATGCCCTCTTTACATTTAATTGTAATTTTTTTGATTGATTTCATTTTTTAAAATATTTAACAATTTTATTAAAAATACTTTCTTTTTTAAATGGTTTTACTTTAATAGGTTTTCCTTCGGATGATTCCATCCCGAGTCCAAGTTCTTTCATGTTTCTTTTGTCATTGCTTGTTCTATAAGCATCTGGTGCGGAGTAAGTAGAATCTTCGAACTCAACTATCTTACCAAATTTATAGCTATCAACTTTTAATTTTTCTATTACTTTTTTTGCTTTAGCTCTGCTATATTTTTTCATTTTATTAGTTCTTTATTTTCATGAATATTTCCAACAATTTCAATCCATATTTTTCTTTTTTGTGCTGATAAAATATCATCAATTTTTTTTATATCTTTAATTAGAACGGATTGTTTATTTTCAATATCTCCTATTCTGATAATATCTCCCTCAAATATTTCAACTCCATTTTTATCTTTTATTCCAGTGTATTCATCAAAAATATAGTCATTTCTGTTAAACATTCTAGGAGGATTATCATCTGTATGTCCGTTGAAACAATCATTTAAAGAAAATGTCCGTTCTAGAAAGGATTTTCTTCTTTTATTCCAAACTCTAAACTTCATTTCCATGTTGCTATTTATCTTATAATCTTCTCCTAGTCTTTTTTTACAAATTTCACATTCATATTTAGGGTACATACAAGCACCTCCGACATCGTGTGCATAATCTGCGATGTCTTCTTCTGTTCCTCCTCTTTCTAAAATTTGTTCATCGTTCAACATTATTGTGTGTTTTTATTAATTAATTTTATTGTAGCACCTTTCAAATAATTGTCAAGAGAATAAAGTCTTTGATAATTTTACTTCTTCTAACTCCTTTAGGGGGGTTAAAATGGCTGGGAGGGGTTAAAATAGGGGATTAAAATGTCCAAAAACTGGGAGTTAGCCACAAAGAGGGGGTTAAAATGTCTTTAAAGGCAAGTATACCAATTCCCCGAAAAATCGTTTAAAGAGACTATCAGCAAAACACGTCGCAAAACGTTGCTTTTGCGTCAAGAGAGAAAATCCTCTGCCAAAACAAAAACAACTATCGCCTTGCTAAATAGTTGCTCGTTGTCGGTTTCTTTATGGCGGTTAAGCCACGTCGTCCGTTTCTTTAAGCGTTTAAATTTACGAGTTTATATTCTCCACTGTCAATCTTGGCTTGTGTTTCTTTGGTAGTTTCATTTAAGAACTTTTCTCTGTATTTTCTAGTTGTCGGTGTTGAGTTCCAGTAAAACCTATCTAGTTCAACTTTCAAACCGTCTTCCCAAAAAGTTTTTATCGCTATTACGCTCTCATAACTCTGGAAAACCTCTCTCTTAATAAAATTCCCTAAAGCTCCTTTTCCTTCATCAGTTATTAGAAATTGGTTAGGTACTCCCCATTCATTGGTTACTTTCATAAATTTAAGTTAAATTGTTAAGGTGCAAGACTGGGGTTCTAGTTTCCCCTTGACTGTCGTTTAAGACAATCAAGGAAAGGCTATTTCTTCATCAATTCTCTTTTATAGGCTCTGGTGCTTCTCATTGCCTCCCTTCTTCCTTTAGTAGTGTAGTATTTAAGCCAACGTTTCTCTTTTTTAACTGTTTCTTTAAGTCTTTTATCTCTATCGGGAAATAGAATAAACTGTATTAATCGTCGGCTACAAAAACCCTCATAAAGCCTTGATATTTCTCTTATGGCTAATTTATCAATAAAATATAGCTTTTTAATATCTTTCCTTTGGCAATCAGAAAGTTTTCTTCTTCTATCGTTTTCTTTGCCAATTAAATAATCGTCTGTTTTCATACTTTTTTTGTTAGTTTCCCCTTAGTTGCCGTTTAAGGCAACATAAGGAAAGGCTATTGTTGATTGCAAGACAATCCTTCATCAGATTGACTGCAAACAACTATTTCCAATTTATTCTCTTTAGTAAATTCTTTAAGGTCAGTTATCACCAACTTCAAAACAAACATCATCAAACAAAAGAATAAAAGGTCTTTAAAAAGAGTCGCTAAAAATTGTTTCATTTAATTATAGTTACTAATAATTCATTTAAACTTTCCGCTAACATAATAATAGATATTATTAAAAGCAACAATGATATTAACAATATCTTTAATTCTAACATTTTATTAGTTATTATTTATAAATTCTTTTGCTAATTCCTTATTTTTAAAATATTGATGAGAATCTTCTCCACAATAACCGCTAACAATCCAGCCATTTACTCTAGGCTCATCAACCATTGATCCATTTCCAAGAGTAAATACTTGAATAAAAGCATTTTTTCTTAAACATTCTTGATTGTATTCTTTTACTTGTTGTAATTTCATTTTAATTCTTTAATTTTTAAAAAACTTATAATATTCTTCTATACCATCAAACTCTAAAAAATAACTAAAATCCCATTTACTCAATAACTCTTCAGCAACCGTTATTGCATCAGTTTTTGTTATATTACTAATACAAACACTTTGTTTATCTCCAATACTAATATTTAATTCATCACAATCCCAATCAACTTGAGTATCACAATCAAATACTTTTTGATAATCTTTGTTTATGTCTTCTAAATTCATATTATTGCTTTAATTTTTTAAGTTCAAATAATAAATTCTTTAAAGCACACAATTGCCCACTATCAAAAATAGGGTTATCAGTGCCTTGTAATTCCCAATTCATAACATCTTCATATTGCTCATCTTTGGCATAATTTTCTTTCGAAAACTCTTCAATGTTTTTAATTTCTTTTTTAATTAGTTCTTCCATTTTATTATATTATTAATTATACTTCCTCAATTCCCCATAATTTTACTTCTTAATAATTATACTTCTTATACTTCTGCTAATTTGCTTGTTTTTGTGGAGTTAGTCCAAAAAGGGGGGTTAAAATGCCCTAAAACTGGTGCTTATTTTGAAAAGGGGGGTTAAAATGTCTTTATAAGTGGATATACTCAATCAGTGTAAAAAGTGGTTTTAGTGGTGGCTGTTGTATGATGTCGCACAATGTAAGTTTTACGACATCTTGACTTTTATTTTTAAAGCATTATAATTAAATAAATAAGTATTCGATTGGTTTTTAGCGGTTCCACTATATCAAAAACGCTATTAAGTCTGATTATTGTGATGGGAGAGTTCCAAGTTTAAAGCTGGTTGATCTCGCCAAGATTAAAAACTGTAAAATTCCCTGCTCTGTCCTCCACACTGACAACGGGGAGCCAAAAGAGTTTTTAATACATTTACAATCAGAGAATATTTTAGCTAATAAGTTTATAGCCTTAATTTGGTTGTAAAGTGTGGTTATACTTTTTTTTCAGTTTAATGGTTTAAAAATGGTTAAGTGTGGGTTTTCCATTTTTCAGCTTTTAAAACTATTAGACTGAAATAAGAGTAAAACTTCAACAAAAAAAACACTATGCCTTGCGATAGTGTCTTTTAATGTGTCAGACTAAGCCTGAGAGAGTAAAAAGAGAGTTATTTTTTAAGTAAATATTTTTCAATAGCTACTAGATGTCTATTAAGGTTTTTATTATCCTCAATAGATAAATTCAATCTAATTTTATATAACAGATTCAATATTAATTGCATTTTGTTTTTTGTTAAATTTTAGTTGATATCATTTAATAATTCTAATTCAGTATCAGAATATAAATATTTTAACTGTTTAGATTCGTTCTGAACCGCTTCAAAGGTATTTAATAGTTCTGAAACCTTTTGATCCTCTGGACTATATCCGAAACAGTCAATGAAATCATCTATATTTTTAAACTCTTGAGAGTTTAGGCAAGATAGAATTGAATAAGTAGAAGGCTTATTTTTTCCAGCCTTGCTAAAGATTCTCATTGAGTCAATATCTTTGTTATAAGCATCAAATTTCCGCTGGATTCTCCATTCTAAATTAGAACCGAAACAACCATTGGCAATATCATCAAGAAAATCTGTGGAGGTCTTACGGTTATAATCATTAGCTAAAGTTAAAAAATATTTATCTAACATTTTTTCAGTATTAGCGATAGAATCACCATAAGGAAAAGAAAAGACTCTTGATCCTTTGGATAATTTAACCATGTAAATATTTCTTTTTTCTTTGTCGTTCGGGAAATGATAATCAAACTTTAAAAATTTAATTTCAAGTGTGGAATTAGTTTGTTTCAAAAAATCCAACGCTTGATTTTCGTATTCGTTCATTTTTGTTATTTAGTTGTTAAGGTGCAAGGCTCGCTGTATATTTTACAGCTTCCAGGGGTTGAACCCTGAAAAGCTACAAACTATCGTCTTATTATTTTTTTATAAGAATAATGTTATATTTTTTGTTGTCTTCAATAGCTTGTTTCAAAGTTTTATAATACATTGAAAAACTTGCCTTTGTTTCAATTGCTTTCCCCGTTGCTTTCCATAACATGTACTTGTTGTAGTGGCTTGTTTCTCTTTCAATTATAACATTATACATTTTTATTATTTTAATTGTTTAAACTTCCAACAATTCCATTGATTCAATACTTTTAATATCTTTTATAAAATAACCTCGCTTGATCATACTTTTAACAGTTCCTAAACATTGTAAATTAGACTGTTCTTTTTTCTTGCCTGCTCCGATGTGAAAATAGTGGTTACCGTCCCAACAATCAACCCGCCTGAAAAATCCTTGCTTATCTGTTTGAGTCCTTCCAAGAGTAAAATCAAAACTTTTTCTAGATCCACCGTCCCATAATCCATTAATGTCTTTTTTTAAATTGATTCTAATTGTATTCATTTTTTATTGTTAATGCTTATTACCTCAAACCCTTTTAATTCTATTAGTTTTTCAATTTCTTTTTTTCTTAATTGATTAATCTCTTTATATTTAAAGCTATTAAAGGGTAGAGAGTTCAAGAAGTAGTTAAAAAGTTCTGTTTCGGTTCTAGAGTTGAACCCTAGTTTAGAAAGTTCTTTAGTTGTTTTATTTCTTAATTGGTATAACATAGCCTTATTATAAGTTGTTTACTAGATCATAGTTAGTGTTGTCTAATTGTGCTTTGTTGCCTCCTATTAGTCCTGCTATAAGGAGCAAGGAGAATAAGGCAAGGATTATAAGTGTTTGTTTCATGTCTTTTATATTAGTTGTTTACCTTGGTTGTTAGTGGCTGGAATTCGATTATATCGCAATTCAATCAACCACTAACTAACCTTCTAATTGAATTGTACTCTTATTCTATTAAGTTGTCAAGGGTTTGTACTCTTATTCTTTCTGTAGTGTTGTTTTATTGTCGTTGTTATTTTGTTTTTTTACTTTTCAACAACGTAGAATCCAAGGCTATATCTTACCAACGCTCAGTAAGGCTTTAAAATCAACCTTGAAAATTTCTGGCGTTTTGGTCTTTCTTTTCCTTGCTATACCCTAACGCCCTTACTATGTCAACCCACTATATATAGTGTTTTTAACGCTTGAGAATGAAGGAAATTAAGGAATGCCTTAGTTAAGCCCTTATTTAGCTATAATGATGTCGCACAATATACATTTTGCGACGTGTTTATTCATAAAGGGGTGGGGGGTTTAATTTTCGTGTGCTTGCATTCAAATAATTATATTTTGAAAAAC
>Ga0208904_1002405_pt1 | contig 11833 bp, 8 predicted proteins | sample AntAceMetag02UKB_FD_184774 | JGI IMG/M metagenome (GOLD analysis project Ga0208904, IMG submission 184774) | Saline lake microbial communities from Ace Lake, Antarctica - Antarctic Ace Lake Metagenome 02UKB (SPAdes) (version 2) | ecosystem: Environmental > Aquatic > Non-marine Saline and Alkaline... | reverse complement strand
ATATTTTACTTTATATTCTTTCAAATCACCCAAAAATTGTAAATCGCCTATTGCTAATTTTCCGATATATAAATTATGCAATCCTTCTTCTGGATTCTGCTTCAAGTACTCTGACACAGCCAAAAATCCACGAAAGTAAATTACATCTCTGGTAAAAGCTTGTTTTTGTGAAGTGTCTGATAAACCTCTCTTTGCTTTCACACATGTCTTCCAAGCTGATTCATCATCTAGATTATAGTGTTCTTTCATATAGTGAAACAAATCCACAAAACTCATCTCGTCTGCAAGATATGCACAAATCACGCGCAAAGCAGGCCAGATATCTTTTTCACCCAAAGGAATATTTAACTGTTTTTGATTATAAATTGCCAACCCCTCTTCAGTGGTAAGATATCCTGCGGTTCCTTTTTCAAAAATCTTATACTTTTGTCCACGTCCATTTTCCAATCGATAGACATGAGTCTCAATCTCATGGGCCACTATTGCTTTTAACCTATTCTCACTAAACTCTACTCCTTCACGCAAAAATATAGTACCATTCTTATTAACTGCAATATCAGCAGTAGCATCTTCGCGTAAAACTAATTTCCATTTTGATAATTTTTTATCTTTTAAGAATTGTTCTAGTCGCTTTATAATTGTTTTTGTATTTAAAATCTTACTCTCATCTGCCTCAATAGTATCGTCATGAATATAGCGAACCGCCTTGTCATATAGCAATTTATCCGCTTTGCCATATAGACGCTCGGAAATAGCCTGAAGCCTAGATGAGTCAATCGCCTCTAGCAATTCTAACTTAGCCCTAACCTCATCAATTTTTTTTAAATAAATTTTGGCTAAAGGATGGTCAAACTCACGCGGTAATGCTTTTAACTCGCGCTTATACTGTTCAATATTTTGAATTGGCTTTTTGTAAAAAAATATTGGTGATTTTGTAGGATTTGCCAAAAAGTTTGCTTTTTCCTGATCCAAATTAGTCGGCCTAATAGCACCTATCGTATTTATTTTGCTTTCAATCTCAAAAATTTTCTTATCAATATTTTGAATTATTTTTTCATCCACATCTTCATCTGTCTTTTTCTTGACTGTTTTTAATTTTGGAGGTTTCTTAAGATTCAAGTCAATTACAAAATCTGTAAGATGACGACCAGCAATAATAAGATCAGCTTTTTCTGATTGTAAATCTTTGAACTTTAGTGGCAAAGTGATTCTTCTGTCTTTCATTTTTATATCTACAAAACCAGCCTTGCCTTTTATATTATCAAACCTATCATCTAGATAGGAGTCCTCTGCATGCGGATCAATTTTTGCAAGTAAGTTTTTATGCTTGGTATTCAAAACATTGATATATTCAAAAAGTCCTATGGTTGGCTTATCTTCTTTTTTTTCTTCTTTTTTTTCATCTGGTAAATTGGAGCTAAACAAAGTTTTACTGACTTCTACTCCTTTTTCTGGGCTAGGTACTTTTAAGTCTGCTACTTTTTTTAGGCGAGCCTTTAGAGGTATTTGATTGGCAACTTGTACTGATAGACCTGCTCGCGCGTTGAGTTCTAAAATTTTTACGCCTGTCGTAGTAATTACAATATCCACTGCCAAAAATCCAATCTGACTAGCATGCTGGGCCTTGGCAGCGGTCAATAAAACCTCGCTCCAACTTGGAACTTGAATATCGCGTATTTTTTCACCATTTGGTAAACGATGAATAAATTTGTTACGCTGAACTGCATAAGTAGCTCGGCCGGTGGCAATATCTATCCCCACTCCCACAGCACCCATATGTAAATTAGCTTTGCCACCAGATTCTTCTGTTGGCAAACGAAGCATGGCAATAATAGGCACGTAATTGAAAACAATAATACGCGCATCAGGCAAACCTGCCGAAGTAAAGCGCTTAAAATCATCGTGCATTATCAACATCTCTTCTATAATAACCTGATCAGACAAGCCAGATATAGCATACTTTCCATCCAAAATCGCAATAAGCTGACGATGCAAATCACGCCAAGAATATTCCTTACCATTAACACTAACAAATTTACTCCCTTTTTTAGAACCAATTACAATTATGCCCTCGCCCCCAAAACCACGATTGGGTTTTATTACAAAACTCTCAGGCAAACTTTTTGGATCAAAAGTCCTTAATTCTTTGTGATTTTTTATTATATTATAAATCTTTGCCACACCAACTCCACGTGAATTGAGATAATTCTTTGTAAAAATTTTGTCATCAGCAAACTTTTTGCTAGCACTAGTATTGTATCTACCAACATACAAAAGATTACGGGCATTCATTCCCAATATTCCACTTGCCTTTTCAAAAAATGATACTTTTTTCATAATTATTCTTCTTCTGCGTGTTCGGAAAACAAACTTCTGAAACGCAAATATTCATTAAGCCTCAGACCACTAAACTTGGCCAAAAGCAAAGTAAGAATCATTGGCAATAGTATAAGCTCTGGCCAAGACATTACAAAATTATTAAAATAATGCCAGATTATTAAGTAATAAGATACTACCACCACTATCAGAGTCTCAATCACACCAAATAGTGCTCCACGAAAGCCTTCCTCGGTCTGAGCTGCCATAAACTTTTCTGCCACATTGGACATCACAAGCATAGGAAATATTGCTAGAGAAAAAGATACATTAAAATCAAGCAGGATTGCCAAAACTATTACCAACAAAAATGAAAGAGAGACAAAACTCAAATTCAAACCAACTTTTGGCAAATACAATAAATCAAATTTATTTATAATGCGCTTTACAACATGGCTAGTTATAACAGCAAAAAGAAATGTAATCAAACCCAACGCAATGCCGAGTATAAAAAACGAAGCTACTACCATAACTGGAGTGTACACACCAAATGTACTCAGACCCACGACTTGTCTAAAAAATATCACAAAAAAACTGAGAAAAGGAATCATGAGAATAAGATAAATCGTACTCGGCGTCACACCCCGACTCAAAAGCCAAGTACTGAGATGAGAGAGAACAAAAACAGGATTTTTTTCTTCTCTTTCATCTACCATCCTATACTCCACTCCCCTACTGCGCAAAATCTCAGGCAAAATATCGTAATCCTTTTCTGAAAAAAGTGGACCAAAAGCTTCTGGTCGGCTAAGGAGTATAAAATCAGGCTGAATAACTTTGAAGGCCTGGTATGCAAAATTGGCTGTCACATCTATACTAGTGTCTGTGAGAACAGTAATAAATTTATTAGAAATAATTTTTTTGTTTTCTGCTGTCAAATCTTGAACATAGCGACTAAAAATCTGTAGACCAGTAGCAGACCTACTATAAAAAATCAGCAAGTCTGAATCATTAATATAATCACTTAGCTCATTAATTTCTTGTAATAATTTGTCCTCTGCCAAAAACCCACCGTCTTTTGAAAGCAGAGACAGTGTCTGCAAACCTACACCATTTTCTCTGGCTTGCTCATCTATTAGTGTCAATTCCTCCTCCTTTGACTTGTCTGTCACAAGCAAGGCCTTCTTATCATAAACAAATATATCTTTTGTTACCTCCTCAGTCTCCTCACCTTGTTTCATTGTCAGAGTAATGGTATATGTCCCCACTCTAGAATATTCATGAACTACCTGCCCAGCTGATTCAAAAAATCCATCACCAAACTGCCAAGTATATATAGCTGACTCTGCAATATCTTCGCTAACTAGAGATTGGGAAGAGTCTAGAATTAACTTCTTACCCACACGGACAAATTCCTCTGCAGTAATAATCGGCTCAATGATTTTTTCCTCTTCTGGCACCTCGGCTGAAATAACTTCAGCCTGAGCTAGAGCCAAGACTGGTGCAAAAATCAGAGTTAGTAAAATTAAGGATATTAGACTTTTTTTCATAGATTTATTTATTAATATTCATGCCTATATATTAACATTTTTTGATATTTAATTCAAGCAACAAAAAACCGCCTATCAGCGGAATAAATCTATTTTGGGAGGTGGTCACATTGGCTATTGCCAAAGACCACCTCCCTCCTCCTTTTTACTTGAATGAACATGATGAGACCTAGCTCGAACGAGCATGAGAGACGGATGTCTCTAGGTCAAGCGACGGATTGATTAGCACCATCGGAAATGCACTCATCGCAGTCAGAACTCGTAGGGCATCCATCACAAGGACCATCATCGTGATGGTCTGACTCTGTAGAGATAGACTCTTCCTCAACAGCAGTACTGTGATCACAACTAACACCACCGTCACATCCCGCACAGGGAAAACTACAGTTACAGCCATCACTGGCAACAACAGCAGTTGGAAGCTCTACTTGAGCCACCGGAGAAAGACGCACCTGGGTCACGGTGCCTTCCCCATCACGCCGAACCTGATCAATCACTAAGTGATCCCCGTATGCAAATGTAGGTAGAAGCACCTCGACCCCTTCGAGGTCGTAATCATTCTTGCCAAGATTACCCTGTATCCGGAAGGTGAAGTAATCGCCACCTTCAGGCTTCAGTCGACCCCGCATGAGGTACCCTTTCTCACGATCTTTCTTCGCAGCCGAAGTCGCGAACATACCGTACGGGAGAGTAACCTCCTGACCCTCATCTCCTTTGAACTTTTCCTGACCACTGAGACTGGGATTGTCCCAATCCACGTTCTTGATCTCGGTAAAATGCCCAGGCCCTCCACCGGCCATGGAAATCGGAACCTTCGTAGGATTCTCGCCACCTGGCTCGAATGTACTCTTGAGAGCACGAACTCTATGCCCCTTCATGAAACCGACCATTACTTCACCGAACTCATAGGCCGTAAGACCTGCCTCAAAATCACTTTGCGTCAATGACATATACTTCCTCCCTCAACGGAAAACCCTTGTCCATCATGAACTCAGGTATATAGAACATAAGAAAATACTACACTATTTTTCCCAAAAAGTCAAGCACAACAAAAAACTCACCACTAGGTGAGATGGATTTAGAAAATCAATTTTTGGGAGGTGGATATATCAGCAGAAGCTGAAATCCACCTCCCTCCCTCCTTACTTGAATGTACATGGGTGAGACCCAGTCCGAACGGACATGAGAGACGAGCGTCTCTGGGTCATATGAACCTAGCAGAAAATGGCGCCCCCAAACCCGAAGCAGTCAGGCTCGTACTTCTTGCGGAGTCTCTGATTCTCCCGACGAAGAAGTTCAACCTCAAGCTGCAACTCGACTTTCTCCCAGAGAAGATCAAGGTTGTAAACCTCAAAGTTTCGGATAACCTTGATAAGCTCTATGACTGTGTCCTGAATGAAGCTCGATTCACTACCGAAAACGGCGCGAGTCTCGTCCAGACCAAAGGCCATATGGAGATGAAAATCGTACTCCTCACCGGCGAGTTCCAGATACTCGGCCTTGGGTTGACAGGGCATTCTACCATCATGGCAGGCAATCAGCGCCTTAACACTTGGTACCCAGAGAACCATAATCATTACGAACAGCAACATTCCAGTCTTTTTCACAGTACCCCCTAAAAAGGTGAACCTAAACCCACTATGGATTTAGATATGTTAAATATAATAAAACATTACATTCCGAGATCGCATTCATCACAGTTTTCTTCAATACAGTCGTCACAAGGACCACCATCCGGCTCTGTAAAGACCTGCTGTGACTCAACTGGAGTTGATGACTCCACATCATCAACCACAGTGCAATTTGGACACCCATCTGTCCCAGACTCGACCAACTGACCACACCCCCTACAAGTTACTGTACACATAGCTCCCTCCGTTTATGAAAGATATTAAACCACCAAACCAACAAAAAGTCAAGTATAACAAAAAACCCTCCGTTATAGAGGGTTTTAATCAGTGGAATCATTTTTAAATCCGTGGACTTGTCCTCCATAGCTTTAGCGAAGGAGGAATCAATGCTTTAGAAACTAAAAGCCGAAGCCGGCCACCAGTTTAGATCGGTTATGTTTTGGAAGTGTCCGAGGGTCATGTTTTCCATACTAATACTCCCGGAACTAAGTATTTCAACTCCACGATCCATCCGATTGAAAGTTACACCATCCAAACTCAAACTCCCACCTTTTTGCATTATTCCATCTATATTTTTTGAACCTGTATAGTTGTCTGTCCATGAAATTATGCTATCTTTAATATTCACATCGGAATTTTCCATATAAATCATCTGGTATGGCCTTAGTGCATCCATAAAATTAACGCTGTCAAAACTGACTGTAGAATTTTCTATTGTTACCATACCACGTTTTTTTACATTCCGCAGACTATTATTACCACTATTACCCCTAACTATATTTACATTACTCAAATTAGAATTAGAATTTTCAAATAACATTATATTCCAATAATTATCTCTAGGAATAAAATTGATTGGCTGATCAACAGTACCATTGGCCTGTAAACTACCACCGACTTCAATCACGCTGGATAATTTTACATCTACCCCTGATTCAATTGTTAGTGTCTTACCAGATGGAATATTTATACCGGTAAACAAATATTTTGTGTCTTTTTTTAGAGTATAATCACCAGTTAAATTAAGATAATTCATGTCAATAAAATCGCTCAGATTATTTTCAAAAATGATATTATCAATTTCTATCTCGGCCTGTGATATTCTAATTACAGCTTCTGCATCAGTAAAATTTTTAAACGTACTATTAGTCAAGCTTCCACCAGTAGTTTGGCCGTTATTTGATCCATGGAAATTAACTGCTGTATGTCCAGAATCTAATAAAGAATTAATAATCGTGGTATTAGCATCATAACCAATAGTAGACTCAACCCAAATTGCAGAATTATATGCCTGATTATCTTCATCTTCATCAATTAAGTTATGAGCCACTTCCACGTTATCTAAAGTCATAGTTCCGCCTGTATTGCGTAAAACCTGCGAAATCCACTTCCAGCCATAAACCCATGAATTGCCTTTAATAAAAGTTTGTCCACCATACAAAAATTTAGTGTGTGTTGCCTGCATAACACCCCCCTCTTCCAACTCTATTCTTGACCAATCACCAGGCTCTGGAGCATCACCTTCCAATTTAGTTAAATTAAAATTAACGTAACTACCATCAAGTGCCGAAGTAAACGCTACTGGCTCATCCTCCGTACCGCTTACCATCAAACTACCTTTGACCGTGATTGAAGCGTCATTAGTCAAGCCCATCAAAACGACTCCGGATTCAATTTCAACCGTTAGTCCGGCTGGTATTATAGTGTCGGCTGAAATAATATAAGGACTATTGGTACTGGTCAAAGTTAATTTATTATCAGTTATTAAATTTTGGTAAAAGAAACTTAAATCACCATACAAAAGCCAATAGTTGCTATTTTGATAACCTGGTGAACCAAAAATCACATCACCACCCTGCGGACGACCTTTGGGAGCGACCGAATCGCTGGTTTGCCAATTAGTGGACAGACTGCCTGGATCATTAAAATTCAAACGCTCCATAGTTCGATAACCATTGCTCTTGGCACCAGCAAACCAACCTAAAGAACTATCAACCTGATCAATTGTCGAACTAACACTATTCATGAGAATTAAATTTTCTCCACTATTACCTAATCCGCCAGACAAAGTAAAGATGGCATCAGCTTCTACATCTAAAACAGTATCATCATCAGTTCTTTCTAACAAATAATAACCACCCGCTGATAAAATATGACCAGCATTGTCCCATTTCATCTCTTCACCAGAAACCAAAATCTTCCAACCACTCAAATCAACCTCTTCGTTAGTATTATTGTACAATTCCAACCACTCATCTGATGTTTTTGCGGGAGAAGTACCCATCCAAGCAATTTCATTTATGACGACTGTCTTCGACCAATCGTAAATATAGACATCACTTTCTAACCAGTCAGAAACATAGCCAAAATCATCGTAAGCTTTAACTCGAAAAACATAGGTACTAAATTGTTGAGCTGGCATCTGCCAAGTACTGCTCGGCGTACTAGTTGCCAAAATAATCCAATCACTATCATCCACCTTGTAATCAATATCGTAGATGCTAACTCCCACCCCACTATCTTCGGCTTGCCAATCTATTTGCAGTGTCGACGTAGCTGAACCGACTGGTGATATTAATATTTCTGTAACTTCCGGCGAGGTCGTATCTAATATAATTACAATCGTGCTGGTAGAGCTTTGTAATCCTTCTTCATTTTCGCCATAAACATTAAAAATATTTTCTCCTTCTGTTAAATTAACTTCTGCTTGCCAAGTAGAGCTGGTAATCAACTCTGAGATACTGGTATTTATATAAATTTGCACCACACCCTCACTACTCGTGACAGTAATAATTGTAGAACTAACATTTGTGTAACTTACTTCATCATGACTAATTATATTTATTCTTGGTAAAGTTGAGGTCGCAATTTCTTCTTCTGTCTCTTCATCGTCGTCTATTTCGTCATCATCTATATTCTCAGGTGTAGTTGTACTAGTATCATTACCGTTGTCACCATCAACAGCTGGGGTACTCGTAGTAGTAGTATCTATACCATCTTCATCGCCTGAAGGTGTACTTGTAGTAGTCACCCCATCATCATCTATTCCGTCGGGGGTACTAGTTGGGGTCGATGTTGTTATCATTGGTACTGGCTCCGGTGTTGATGTTGGCGGTGTGTAACCTCCCCCACCACCATAAAAAACTTCTTTCTCCTCAACTGACTCATTGTCATTCGAATCGTCAATCACTTCCGAGTCTCCCTGTCCGATCTCCTTATCTTCCATATCTGTCTCAGGAAATCCCGGCGGAACTGGTACATTCACAGGATCGACGTGTATTACTTCTACTTTAGGTGGAATATAGACAGCTTGAGGCTGGGAAGGTTCTTGATAAATTGCTTCTGGTTCTTGAACAATCACTTCCACGTCCTCCATAGCCTCGGCAGAGGAGGATTCCATGCTATCTGGATCCATTATAGACAACACTGTATTTTCATCAGCCATAACTGCGTTATCTTTATTTGCACCAATATATTGTTGTAGACCAGCCAATTTTTCCGCCCCCCAACCCAGCATCGTACTAATTTTACCCAAAAAACTAACTCGATCATCCCGCAAATCAAAATCATGATCTTTTTTTACTTCTTCAAAAAATAATTTTATCACCCCAGCACTATTTCCCACTGCTTGTGGGAGCAGGTGTTTGGTGTAATCGGTGAGGATGTATTGATCTTTCAACTTGCGATTCTTCTCTTCATCATCCTGCCAACCAAAAACCGCATCAGAAACATATACTCTATGTATTCCACCATCTAAAGAAGTATAGTGATATAAATATTCATCACCATATTGATCTTCTTCAACTTTTTTGTCTTGAATGTTTATTAGTTTATATTTTTTTAATAAAATCGTATCGTCACTATAAAAATTATTATTAGAATAATTAGCCAAATTATCAAAATAAGTATCTAAATCAGAGTAATAAATCAAATTCATGCCAACATTTTGCAAGCCAGAATAAAGCATATCCCAATTATATTTTACAAACTGTTCATAGGAATCACCCGTCGGATGAGCATCATCGCGCGTATGAGCCGGCACACTCATATCCGCAATTAGATGCAAAATATGGCCCAAGGTACAAAAAGCTTGTTCTTCATTGCCATCTTGATACTCTTTTATCGCTCTCTGCCAAGTTTGATCACCCAAAGCATAATCACGTTGCACATCATCGGCTCGCGACCAATCTTTGGCTGATAGATATCCTGATTTTAAACCAACGTTATAAACCGGATCATAAAAATGATTCATCCAACGAATTGGCACATCTTCATCTTCAGCCCCAGTTCGCAAGCAATTGACTTGTTCATCAGTCAATTTATGCCCAGAATCTTCTTCATAAACTTTGACTGCCAAATCCGCAATATTCGGATGGGCAATATTAGTGTCATAACAAAAAACACTATCATTCCCCATGATAGCTCCCAAAAATAAAACAATCCCGATAAACAAAATTATTACCAAAACATTCCTCCTTTTTTTGTTCATGTTATTTTTTTAAAAAATTAAATTAATTTGGTTCGCCAACTTACAAAGTTGACCAACACACCCCTGGCACTTCGTGTCCACCCCCTCTCTAGAGGGGATCACAATTCCCCTCTAGAGAGGGGTGCCCTGATTCGCATCAGGGTGGGGTGTGTTCGCTCAAAAAAAATTACAAACTCTCAATCAACCAAACTCCATTTGAATTTTTTATAAATTCTATTCTATGTCCGTACTCACCACCATCGCTTATCCCTGTATAACTATAAGTAACACTTGTACCCAGAAAAAGTTTTTCTTTAATTTCATTATCTAAATCCCCCACCATCACATCCCACATATCTTTATCTTGTACACCTTGAAAAAAATCTTTCTGACTTTCCCAATCCCCCTTTACAAAACAACACTCTACAGCCTCGTCAATATCACCAGTTTTCAAATGACTTAAAAACAAAGCATGAGTCTCTTCTGGTGTCTGAGTAGTGACCACATCTTCATTTACATATTGTGGAAACATTTTATTCAAATCCTGTTGTGAATATTTCAAATATGGAAACTTGGGACTAGCCAAACCTTCACTCACCAGCTCCAACCGATCAAAAATAAACGAATAACTAAAAATTATAAATAAAAAAACCGCAATCGCAACAACAGCAGCTATGCCCCACCTTTTTTTTGTCATAGAATTATTAATTAAAAAATAAAAACCCCCACCTTGTCGCTCCATTATAACAGAAAAATACTTTTAATTAAAATTTCTGTGGACAAGTGATAAAAACATTGTCTTTTTCCATGCTATCTGATAAACTATACCTACTAACTAATATTAATTCTTAACAAAAAAACTATGTCAGCAAGAGATATGGGTGGAGATACAGGTGAGCCTACACCAGACCAAGTAGAAGCAGAAGAAAAAAAGGGTCCTATAGAAATCAGTAGTGATGAGCTTAAAATATTTGGGTACAGCAAAGTAGATAGCCAAGAACTTCTTGATTTGATGGAACTTAAGGAGATAGAGTTTGATACAGGTATGATAGAAATAAAAGTTGATGGTAAAATAGAAGAAATGAACACATCATCAACTGACTTTGGCACAACTAAAGTAAAACCCAAGTCTTAAACACCTCTCTTCTTACAATGACAAAAGTAAAGCACACTAATTGATTGAAAAAAACAAAATATAAAAACCGCCAGTTTGTGGCGGTTTTTATAATCCCATTTTTATACACCAAATTTGATATGTAAAAATGTCAACACCCTTGCCAAAAACGAATAAATCTGTTAGGATTGAGCGGGTGATACAAGGGAGGACTTATGGCAAGAGGAAAAGACGCACGATTAAATGATCAATTCGACGTGGAGCACGAGCTTGAAGATGCATACGGAAATGTGCTGAAATTGATTGCCCAACGACGGGCAGCAAAACCGGCTTGGACAGATAAGCAGATTAGAAAATATCTTCACCGGCTTCCAGGACTTAGTCGTGAGGCGATTGACCAGCTTGTGGCTGGCAAAATGCCTAAGGTAAACGAAACCTGACAGGGGGGAACCACGTATCACCCACCCCTATCAAATCAAAAACAGTCCGCCGAATTGGCGGTCTGTTTTTTATTTATTTTAGATATATAAAATAGAGATAATTTGGCTAAAACAAGGGAAATAATGCCAAAAACCCCTTGACAAGACCTCTTTTTTGTGCTATACTATATCGTTAGTTTGGTAATAAAATACCTTACTAAACCAATTGTTCGTTAAAAATCTCCTTAGCAGTTATGTTGTATCAGGTAATATAGCAGGCAATCCCCTTGCCTCCTGCACTACCTGACACAACTAACCCTAATCCCTTAAATGGGAAG
>Ga0208904_1002404_pt1 | contig 11836 bp, 15 predicted proteins | sample AntAceMetag02UKB_FD_184774 | JGI IMG/M metagenome (GOLD analysis project Ga0208904, IMG submission 184774) | Saline lake microbial communities from Ace Lake, Antarctica - Antarctic Ace Lake Metagenome 02UKB (SPAdes) (version 2) | ecosystem: Environmental > Aquatic > Non-marine Saline and... | reverse complement strand
CATAACAAATTCTATCATTTGTCTTAACTCTGTATCTAGTCTGAGAACTATTACACTTTGGGCATTTCAACTCTTTATCCATTATATATATATAAAAAGAAATACTATTTAAATGTTTCTAAAAAAAAATTTAAGCTGCTATGTTAATTATACTATCGTTCTTTCCATTACCATTTATAGCCTTAAGTAGCCATCTTAAACCCACGAATGTACCAATTATTCCAATGAAACTTATTATTGCTAAAAGACCTAATCCAAAAGCAGTAGCAGTTCCATTTATAACTGTATTAAAAGCACAAGTTCCACCAATAACAGTTACATACACCCAACTAGAAGTTAGTCCAGACCATTGATAAGCATCATTTATTATTGTAAATAATCCAGTAGTCTTATCTATTGTATAATCTAAACCTTCAATTAAGAAACGAGTGTTATCCTCAACTACTCCGAAAGAAACGTTTGTATTTGTTCCATGATTTTCATTACCTGAATTATCTTGAACAGAATAATCATCAAAATTAATATCTAAAACTAAGCCATCAGTCGAAGGCGTACCAGTTCTTTGAATACCTTTTGAGTTTTCTGTATAATTATTATAAAGAGAAGTTATTTCAGATTGAGAAAAAGAACGATTATAAATTAAAATTTCATCTATTGAACCATTAAACCAATTAGAAGTACCCTGAATACTTCCAACAATAAAATCTAAATTAACACCAGTAGAAGTATAAGAATTAGAATCAGATAAAACCCCATCAACATAAAAATCGGCTTTGTGTATTAAGTCTACGAATAGAGATACTTTATACACAGAAATTAACTATAATAATTAATATAAACCTATTTTATAATAATCTATCATGGGATTAGGAAAAGCTATTGAAATATATCTACCAGAGGGAAATTCTCAAGGTATAAAAATATGTGATATTAACACGTCATTTGTTAAGGGTGTACTTATTCCTAGAAATAAGCTGGGAGATTTACCCATAGAAGAAGACCTAACAGTACAAGGAATTTATTTTCTTTTGACTGAGGTTGAAGAAACTAGTACGTTTAAAGTATATGTTGGGGAGGCAGAAAACTTGCATGAGAGACTAAAAAATCATGATAAAAATAAACCACACTGGAATAAAGCAGTACTTTTTTTATCCTCAAAACTTAACTTAAATAAAGCACATTTTAAATTTTTGGAAAATCATTGTTACCATTTTATAAAAAATGCAGATAGATTTAAACTAGAAAATCAAAATATCCCCAGTAAATCAAATCTAACTCCCTCAAATAGAGATTTAGCTTTGCATTTTTTTGGAGATTTGAAGGTAATTATTGGAACTTTAGGTTTTCCATTGTTTGAAGAAATTAAAATTGCAAAAGAAGAAAATATTTTTTACTGTACAAATAAATCTGCTTCTGCAAAAGGATCATTGACAGATGAGGGATTTGTAGTATATTCTGGATCAATTTCTAATTTGGAAGAACAACCATCTGCTGCTAATCTTGCTATACATAGACTTCGAGAGAGATTGATTGATGAAGGAATTCTAAAAGAAGAAAATGGCGTTCTAAAATTTACCAAGGATTTCATGTTTGGCTCTCCATCAACTGCAGCAGCAGTGGTAGTCGGAGGAAATTCTAATGGCTGGGAAGCTTGGAAGAACAAGGAAGGAAAATCATTAGATGAAATAAAAAGATATAATATAAGCCTTGCAGAAAGAACAAGAGAAGCTCTTTCCGAAATACCTATTGATTTGCGACAATCTCACACAGAGCATCAACTATCTTAACCTCAACTACTCAACACACATTTTCTCAATCTTAATCCAAAATTCCTTTATATCTTTCTCAGTAACATATCCACTTGACTTTTCAATAACCGAATCAACTTTCCACCATTTATTATCATAAGTAGGTTCAAACACCTTAAACCCTAACTCCTTAAAAAAATCTAAAACCTCTTTCAAATTTATATGCCCAGTATCTAAAAAATTAATATAACATCTAGCCTTCCCATCCTGTGGATGCCCTGAGCATGAACCAGTGGTCTCAATACCATCATAGGAATTCAAGGTTATAATAAAATGTCTTATTGCTTCATCTAGATGATTTATGTTAAGTTTGTCATCTGAGTTGCCGTCTTTCATGTAGGTTAGAAAGTATAGTGCGTTATAATTATTATTATTTTGCAAACATCTTTAGAATTTTTCTCCACAATCTCTTAATTCTACCTTCCCATGGGAGATAGCCATTCTTATCATAGAATTCTAATGAGTCCGTACACTCTTTTACAAACTTTGGAGTAATTTCTTCGTACTTACTTTTCATTTCAAAAACCCTTCCAAACTATCACTCCAGTTAAAATTAATATAAATAACGTCATAAATCCCATAACCCAAGAACTTATACTCATAGATTTTCTTAATCTAACTGATTCTTGATTTAATGCCAGTACGGTACTCTTTAATTTTATACTCATCGCCATTTGATAATTATCTTTATGATTTGCATTATGATCTAAAGACAAAGCCATTAATTCTACATCCGAACTTTCTATGAATTCTTTAGCACTTTCTATTAGGGTTTCATCAATGTTATCTATATTACTCATTTCACCAACTCCCACAAAGCATCAACTATCTTAACCTCAGCCAATGTGTCTAACTCACAGTACTTCTCTAAGGCATCACGAACTCTCTGTCTCTCTTTTTCATCTACCGAGCCATAAGTAACTCTATTATATTCAAAACTTGCAACGTCGCCCTTCTTTATGTCTAGTTCATCATATTTCAAATCTGAGAGAACTGGCAAAACATATTTGATTGAAGAACTTCCTTTTTGCTTTGGATTGTAATATAAAAACTGTCCAAACACATCCCACAAATCTTTAATCCTAGGCATAATATTTTCTGAAAGCCAATCATTAAACTCTTGGTAAGCTTCAACACCTTCTCTCAAGACTCCTTTCTCAAAACTTTGATAATAAACTAGAATAGTTCCAGTTTCTCCCAAGTTATCTTTTAAAGATTGTAAAAAATTCTTTCGTGGGTCATCTGTTCCTTCAGCCAGAAATGAAACGTGCTTTAGTTCTCCCTTAGGTTTTTTTTGAACATGTAAGCTATACTGGAAAGGAATTCTTTGGTATGCTTTCATTCCGTCAAACTTTGGAAGAGCTGGATTAATTGTTTCAAAATCTAAATAATAAATTGGATATTGTAAACCTTTCAAAAAATTAGCAAGTTCCTTTTTATTAACATGCTCTCCGCCATCACATGCAAGTCTTCTTTGGATTTGTTGTTTCTCATTTAACTTAACTCCATCTGATACCTCACTCATTTTTTTGATTCCCATATCATATAAACCAAAACAAGAACTCTTTCTCAATCTATAAAATTCAAATACACTTTCATCAGGAACAGATTCCCAGCACTCTCCAGTAATTGAGCAATCATATGGATTAGAACAATGAACTCCTATAGAGCATTTAGGCTCTTCTTTTGAGTTGATTATTTTAAGCATATTATTGATTCTCTTTTCTATGTCTAAGCTTTTTTTTTCAACTCTATCATTAACATCTTCTTTTGTAAAAAATTCTTCTGGATTGTTTTTTTTGTTTTTTGTGTACTGATTATTAACATACATAATAAAACAATTTCTAATCTTAAGTCCAGCTTTCTCATAAACATATTTTTGAAAAGAAACATCATCTATATTTACCTCTTTCACTTTAGTTGCTGATTTTACTTCAATAATATCCCAATGATTTTTTCCTGTTGGAACTAAGATGTCTGCCCTTGAATATAAGTCATTGATTAAAAATGAAGCTTCAAACAATGGGATTCTTTTTTCTAGTAGTTCTTTTGTTTTATTTAGTTGTTCTTTGAAATCTAGTTTAGATAAATCTTCTCCTTTTGGAAATACTTTCTTTGCTAAATCTCCGATAAGTTCTCCGTCTTTGAATTTTGCCTTAGCAACCTCTGAAAGTTCTGGAAGTCTTGTTTTGTCATTCTTTGTAACCCATAATAATTTTGGACATTGAAGTCCTAATAGGTAGTTTGACTTAGTTAACATTTTAAATCCACAAAAGTGTCTAGAACACTATTAATTTTAATCTTTATTTTATTTCTAATTTTAATTAATTCATCATATTCGTTTGAAATTTCTTTTTGTTTTTCTATATCAAAAGTAGAATTTCCATCATCTTTTATTGGAATTTTAATCTCAACTTTTTTTATCTTATCTGCTCCACATTTATTTAAAAAAGAAAATCCTTCAAGTAGCAACTCTCTTTCTATTTCAAATTTTAAAAACTTTTTATCTAATAAATTTCTATATTCTTTTTTTATTACCATTGCACGATGATCTTCATTGGTAGAAAAAGTCCCTTCTCTAATAAATACATATCCTACTGATCCATTTCTATTCCAGCTTAAACAATCCTTATAGTATTTCACTTTCTTTATGTTATTTTTTATGAATCCTAACGTAGATTTCTCATTTTTTGATGAAGCATAAACAGGTATTTCTCCCTCATTAGTATCACAAAAACTTCTTGTAATTTTGGAATTTGTCTCTGGAAAATCGAATATGTCATCTAATGGTACATCTAAATATTTATTCATTTTGAAGTCGATATAGAAATTATTAATAGACTTAAGCACTCTGGATAATCCTTTTTTTAATTTAAAAATTTTATCCTGTTTATTTATAAACTGGATCTGGCTATCTATATCAAATTTTCCATCATTATCGACAGGGATTTCAATAATAACTTCTTTAGCTATCTTCCAATGTCTGGCATATCCTAACGATGGTATCCTTGGTTTCCAATTTAATATTATAAAATCTAATAATACCTTATCTTTGTATTCCTCTTTTAATTTTAAGACTTTTACATTGTCTAAAACTGAGAATGGTAAATTTCTAACATATATCTCTTTTGTATGATCTCCAAAAGTTAATATTTTATTGTTTTGTGGAAAAAATGAAGGCTTACTGTTTTGTCCAATCACTCCCTCATTTCCTTTTTGAGAAGATACTATTGGAAATTTCCCAAAATCCTCTATGTCTTGTTTAGAAAATTTCTCTTTGATTGGTAAAACTTCAAATAGCTTTTGAATTTCGTAAGGTTCATATTTCATTTGATCTGTCCGTATAATTTTTAAATAGATCCACCATTTCTTTTTCTAGAGATTTAATTTTATCATAAAATTCACTCTCGCTTAAAATTATTTTTTCATCCTCTATTCCCAACTTAACTTTTTCCTCTTCTTCCCACCAATTTGAAATAATCCAACTACCCTGATTTAGCTCTGATGTCTCAATTAATTTACATCTAGGATCATTTATTTCTTCGCAGGGAAAGGTTTTTGGGGAACCCCTGTACGCATTAAACAAGTTTTTTGCAACTTCTAGATCGCTTTTCCCACTTTCTTCTCTCCTTGTAGCGTCTAATGTTTCACCTATGGAGTTAACCAAATAAGCAAAAACTGGAAAATCTTGTTCTTTGTTTTCTTTTTTCTTTTCTATTCCAAGTATATATGTCTTTTTTGGAGTATTAAAAAAAGTCTTAGTTGGTAATGAAATAATACATTTAATAAAACAACTTTCAGAAATAAAATCTCTTAATTTTTTATTTTGATCTAATTCCAAGATACTATCTGGAACTACAATAAATGCCCTTCCACCTTTCTTTAAACTTCTAACAATCCATTCTAATGCAAGCCCCTCTACTCCCTTTCCACCTTTAGTATACTCGTTTTCTAGTCCTTCTTGTTTAATGTCATATTTTATAGAACTTACTCCGCTAGTTATATATGGAGGATTTGTTAAAATTAAGTCAAATTTATCATCTTCTTTTTTAATTATTTTTTTAAGGGTACCAAGATTAGAATTTCTAAGCAGGTGAAATGTGTTATTGAATACCTCTGCAAATTTTTTAGTAAATGGATATCGTTCTATTATATCTGAAAGGTAGATAAGCATATTTGCTTTGGCAAGTATAATTGTTCTAGATTCTTCATCGTCATCTCCCTTATCAAATCCTATATATTCTATTGGTGGTTTTATTTCATTCCCCTTTGGAATAAAGTCTTTTTTTCTTCCTGGTTTTTGAATGGATTCTAATATAAAACCACCAACTCCGCAAAATGGATCACATAACTTAGATCCTGGAGATAAGTTTTCGACGTCTGCCATGTCCACAATGGCTCTAACAACTTTTCTTGGAGTAAAAAATTGACCTAGCCGACTTTTATTGGAACTTTGCTTTAGAAACGTTTCAAATAGCTTAGTTTTAAATTCTTTTTTTACATTTTTTAGAGACTCAAAATCATTATATTTATCTATAGATTTTTTAAATAAATTCGCTTGATCGTCTCTTGCATTACCATCTTGGTCTACAAAAATTGTGCCATTTATAACAGTGGTATCATCATCCCCTTTTGGGAATAACTCTACTATCTTTTCTCTTGAATATTTTGCATAATGCTTTAGCACCTCTTTATTATTTTCTCCATCTTCAGACATTTTTATGAGATGTCCAAAACTATATTTACCAGTCAGTATACCTAAATCGCTCAAAAATTTAAAAATAAATAACTCAACAACATTATATAGACATTTTGTTGGAGTTTTTGAAGTATTAGCATAAATATCTTGCCACACACTTTTTGCCAAGGGGAGTGGATCTACTTCCTTAGATGGAATTAAGGAAGAATTTTTCCCATCTATTTGACTAAGTATTCTCTCAATATACTCCAAGGTATTCTTTGTTTCTTCATCTAGGTTTTCTTTATTTAATTCGTTTATCTTCTGTATTTTAAAAGGTTCAGAAAGATATTTTTTATCCTCGTTAAATATTATAGAATAACTTCTTTTTTTATTGGCTAGTTTGTCTAAATATGTATTTTCTTTATCTTCTTGTTTTGAATTAATCCATATGAATAACTGTCCATCTGTAATAACTCCAAAGCGAGAATTTAACGTTTGACAATAATTATTACATTGTTCTATTGCTTCCTTTTTTTGTTTCTCGGTTCTAAAGGCAGAAGGTTGTTTATATTCTATCGTGGTTATAACTTCAACTTCTCCGCTATCCAGTCTTCTTATAAACAGACTATCTGGTCTCTTTTTATTATATACTCCGTAATTTAATTTGGGAATAATATTATTATTTTTAAGTTGGCTAATTGTTACTCCGCTAGTATCAGGATAATGCTCGTAACCTACTATCTTGATACCAGATTCTAAAAATCCGTTTTGAATTAATTGTTCCGACATAAAAATTTTACGTTTCGGATGCTTAAATACTTTACTATTCATTTTCTACAACAAACTCTCCTTTCAATCCTAACTCATTTATTTCTTGAATCACAACGCAAATGTTGTGAGCTAAAACTTTACAAAGAATTTCATTAACTTGTGCAGTTTTTGTTTTGCTTCTAACATTATCCCTGAACTTAGTTTTAATCATATGAAAACAAGTCTCTACATTAGAACGTTTATGATATGCTTTCATAAACTCATCATGCTTATACATAAACAAATGATACATTTTCTTCCAAGCGGAAGATCCATGTCCTCTACTTCCATTTACATTTGACTTAAAAGGGATGTAGGGGATAGCCCCCACATCTTCGATGAGCTGTAAGTTCTTACGAGAACTATAAGCTCGGTCACAACTAACTTCTCTCACCCCAAAAGTCTTAGACGTTTCTTCGACTAATGAAGCAAGCTGAGGACTATCATGTGAATGACCATCTGTAATATTAACAGAGGTTATTATATTTGTTTTAACTCCGATCATGGCATGGCACTTTAGCCAGATTCTATGTTTCTTTTCTTTGCCCCATTTGTAATCAAACCATCTGGCAAATCTTGAAGTTGAGAACCCTGTTGCATCCACAGCAAAGTCTACCTCAACTTCTTTTAATGGCAATGAGCTAAGATGGATCAACTTTTTTAATATTGGAGTAAATTCTTCTTTCTGTAAGAAATGACCAATAGAAGCATAGCACGGAACCTTATCAATAAGTCCCATCTCTTTAGCTATCTTTGAATCTGACATAAATCTCCTCAGGCTAAAAGTAGAATAAATTTTCATAACTGAATTAAAAACCATTTCAGATATCGGAAGTTTTGGTCTTCCAAATTCATATTTAGGTTGTTCAACATATCCTACTAAGTCTTTCAATAATTTCATAAACATTAGCTTTTCATTAGTCTGCGATTTATCATAAGCTTTCCATTTCTGTTCATAACTTATTTTAACACCTTTGATTTCTTTTATTTTTCCTGCTTCGTCTATTTCTTGCCTAATATATAATTCAACAGCCCAGATGTGCTTACACTTCTTTTTTCGCATAGTACAGTCTGGACAGTTACATTTTGGCTGGTGTCCATTAAATGTGACAATATATTGACGACTACTATTTGTCTGTGATGTTACTCTCCAAAATCCATTAGGAGTCTTTACTATTCTTGCAGATTTATATAAAAGCTTTCCTCGTCCTTCTCTGTCTAATTTTTTCCAGTTTACTTGTTCTAATTGTTGTTCTGTCATTTTATTTTAATCCTTGTACTTTCAGGTACCTGAATAGTAAATAAGTTTAATATATAAATGTTTCGGTACCTGAATTTTAAGTCTTATTAACAATTAAAACAAAAATAGAATAACTAATTTTATGTGCACTCTAAGGTTATATCGTAGTTGTTACTTCTTTTGGATAATTAACTTATTATCTTCAAGCTTAGCAACTAAATCTTTTCCAACAAGCTTCGATTCTTCAACAATCTTTTTTGGTAAAGTAATAAGATATTTTTTGTAAACTTTATCTCCTACTTTTTTATCTTGAACCTCTCGGATTTTCATAAAATAGTCAGGTACCTGTTACTTATAAATATGTCGGTACCTGAAAAAGATTATGTTAATTTTTTAGAAACTAGTTCATTATAAAATGCCTTGGGCTTTACAATATTTACTTTTTTATATTTTTTTAACATTTGGCTAAGTTTGTCATCATTAGAAATAAATCTTTTACATTCACATTTATTAGCTTGACTTATTAGAAATGCATCTGGAGTCCTAAGATTATACTTCATAATTACGTATTTACATACATGATAACTCATATCGTTAACAAGGTTAATTTTATTATTATCTACAAAAAGTTTTCTAAAATTAAATATCTCATAGTGTATTTTTAGACATGCGTCTGAAGGTAATTTTATTTCATCCCTATATTTTCCAAAATATTTTAATGAAATTCCATTTAAAACCATATCATCAATTACATATTTTTCAAAGATAACTGATACAACTTCCATTATTGCTAAATCAGAAGTATAAAAAGAATAATTTGAAGTATTTTTTCTAACAAATTCTATTATTTTATAAGAGTGATATGCCCTCAATATTTTTTCTTTAAATTTTCTAAGAGTTATTTGTTTGGATATTGGGTTTAAGCCCTTTAATGATAGCTTAACTATCATCCAATCTGCAATTATATTAGCATCAAGAAAAATAGAGCTCATTTTTAATATTGTGCAAGTCTTTCCCAAAATCCTCTATCAACCTTTTTCTTAGCTTTTGGTAACTTTTTACCACACTTCCCACCTTTTTTCTTTGGTGGGGCTTTCCCTTTTGATTTACAACCTTTAGTAGTAGCCATTTCAACCTCTTTTATATTATTATTACTACATTCTTCCTTAAATTCTTTTTGTTTTTGTTCCATTTTTACTTTATACACAGACGCTACTTAATACACAAAGCCATAAAAATCAAAATCTGTAAAATTAGAAGAAACAAAAACATTATACCAATTATTTAATAAAATAGGAGAAATTGAAGATGTAATATTCCCCCTTGTAGAAGTGATACCAGTACCAGAAGAATTAATAATTATCATAAATCTATTACCAAGAGTACCAAATACAGGATTTGAAAATAAATAACAACTTTCAGAAGAAATACAATTAGATTTAAAAAACATTGAAACACTAATATCATTAGTACCATTCCATATTTCATTAGCAGAATTTTCTAAAGACAAATAAGTATTATTCATAAACTCACCATAAAACTCACCATCATTCGCCCAAGTCGGGCCCGATACAGAAATTGGGAAAGTTGATGACCCTGTTCCTTCCTCTATATTGAAAACTTCAAAAGTTACCCAACCACCTGAACATATAGCATTTTCTCCTACTCCATCACAATCAGATGTCCATTTCCATTGAGTTGGAAAGTAATATCTATCAAATTTACCACTATGTGTATAATGTGCTATTGAATCAGGTTGGATATCGTAATAAAACTCTAAAGTAATTGTTTCGTTTTCAATGAAATCTCTTGTACTATCTACATGATAAATTTCTCCAACTTTTTTATCTATCCAAACTACTGGATTTGTTTGTTTTAATTGTTTAAAATATACTCCATCTTCTTTTACAATATAACTTTCATCCAATCTATCAGTAATTACTACTTGCTTTGGTTCTATTGTTCTTAAATCAGGTTTGTCAAGTAAGAGTTGTTTATCTATATCTGAAATTTCTTTCGCCATTACTGGTGCTAAAACTAACATAAATATACACATTATTAATAATATTTTTTTATATTCCATCGTTTCCATTCCCACTCAAATCATGAACTGTTGTATCTGAATTTTCGTCAAAAGCATACCAAAGGACAAGACCATTAGAAGGCAAAGAAGAATTAGCGATACGACCTGAATTATAAATTTCTGATACTTCTAATGAAGACAAAGATCTATTATAAATACGAACTTCATCAATTCCACCATTAAAATAATCAGGAGAATGCCTACCAATATTAAAATCATCATTAGTTTTTATAGAACTACTAGTAGGAGTTAATAAAGTTTTATTATAAATTCCATTAAGATAATAATTACGATGGGTACCATTATTAATACCACAAACACTATACCAATTATTATTAATTATTCCATCAACCAAAACAATTAAACTCGATGTACCATTATAATACTGCCAAACCAAATTACCACTTTCAGAATAAAAATAATCTCTAACATTTCTCCCCATTACTCCAGATTTTACAACAGATTCATATGAAATTGCCCAAAAACAAATTGCATAAGTATCATTATATTCATAATTATATATTTTACTACTATTAATATAATCATTAACCCCATCAAAGTCCAACCAAGTCTGATTGTTCGCATTTGCATTAAAAGAAGTAATGCCATCACCTATTGGAGCTATAGTATCATAAGAAGAAGTAAAAATAGTTTGATTAGCTGAAGAAGAAGTTGTTATATTAGTACATGAATCAGTTGATCCAACTGCAATAGAACCTACAATCATAGCGAAAGCAAAGACTAATATTACTACCGTGAACACTTCTTTGAATATTTCGTCTTGCATTTTTTTAAGTATAAATGAGGGATTTTCACCCTCCCCATGATGGTTTACCATGGTAGTTCAGGTTGAGTTATAGAGGTTTCCTGTCCTCCTGATTCTACATTCAACTTAACTAAGCTGCGATGTTAGTAATGCTATCGTTCTTTCCTGAACCTCTAATAGCACTTATCAACCATCTTAAACCAATGAAAGTACCTACAATTCCTATGAACCCTACAATCGCTGCGAAGAACGTTACAAGAGACGATATTAGAGTAGTTACATTCAATACAGTTAATGCAGTGAAAGCTGTTGAACCAACTAGAGAACCTAAGATAAGTGCGAATACTAATAGTGTAACCACATTATTTCCCATTTCTTTAATTGCTGCTCCTACTTTTGCCATGTTATATAAACCTCCTTTTGTATTTTATTATAAAAATATTATTAA
>Ga0208904_1002401_pt1 | contig 11845 bp, 18 predicted proteins | sample AntAceMetag02UKB_FD_184774 | JGI IMG/M metagenome (GOLD analysis project Ga0208904, IMG submission 184774) | Saline lake microbial communities from Ace Lake, Antarctica - Antarctic Ace Lake Metagenome 02UKB (SPAdes) (version 2) | ecosystem: Environmental > Aquatic > Non-marine Saline and... | reverse complement strand
GCTGACTTGATAGGTGCTGACTTGATAGGTGCTGACTTGAATGGTGCTAACTTGATAGGTGCTGACTTGATAGGTGCTGACTTGAATGGTGCTAACTTGATAGGTGCTGACCTGACAGATGCTGACTTGAGTGGTGCTAACTTGGGAAGTGCTAACTTGAGAGATGCTAACTTGAGAGATGCTGACTTTTACCACACTAAGTTTTATGGTGAAGGCGGAGCTACTAAAATCAAACAAAACCAAGTAGATGACTTCTTTAAGGCATTAGGGGTTGTTGTAGAAAACTAACCAACACTAAATAAGGAGATAATGAATATGAAAGAATTAAATAAGTCGTTTTATAAATTTAGAATTACTTTTAATGGTAATGGAGGTAGACTCTTTCAAGAGGGTGTTATTAACGAACCAATTAGTAAAGATGATGCTTTGAATATGCTAATTAAAAATTATGGAGGAAGCAATAACGAACGTGTTGTAAAAGTTTCTTATTTAATAAAACTATGAAAGAACCTATGACACTATCACTTTGTAACCACTGCAACTGCATGACTAAAACCATTACTACAGCCAATACCTCTGTTTGTGGCAAATGTAAAAGTATTAAAACGAATCAAGAAGTTATTAAGGAGATAATGAATATGAAAAAGACAACAAGTTACACAGTATTTTATAATTATTACAATAAAAAAGGTTGGGGCAATGGATATTTAACACATATCCAAGTTGAACTAGGTTGGAGAAAAAAATTAGATGTTCATAAATTAAATAAGTATATTCAAAAAGAGGTTATAAAAAGAAACAGCAATATGGTTGAAGGGGATAAAGCTATTATTACTAGTTTATTTAAGGAATAACTAACTATATTAGCCATAGGCTAGAGAAAGAAGGTATGAAAAATATTTTTAGAGATATAAATGGAGATTCAAACATAGAATTTTACAATTATTGGTCTATGTCAGAAATGGAATTTATTTTGTTTAAAGTAATGAGATTAGATCACGTGTTTGCTGGATCTAAGGCTTTGCAAATTATCTTGTTTAACTTTGAAATAAGAATATTTTGGAATAACTAATTTAACACACTAAAACAAAGCATTTAATTAAACTATGAAAAGACAAATTAAAACCCACACCTTTAAACACTGGCTCTACTGGAAGCTAACATTCTTGAGAGATAGAGATATGCCAGACTTCTTAGTTAATTTTATAGACAGTATTAGAGATTTATTGTGGGAATATTACGAGGAATAATTATGAAAGACCCTATGAACACTACAAAGACAGAACTACTAGAAGAGTTTGATGAAGAATTTGGATATTTAGTGTTAGCTGGAGCAGGACTACCATATTGTGATGTTAAATACATAAGGGACAGAGATAAAAGAATTAAACAACACTTTAGCAAAGCCCTAGACCGTTATAGAGATAGTGTGGTTGAAGAAGAAAGAATAAAAATGTTTAAAATTCTATCGGACACAGAAGAAACATATTATGACGACGGATATGGTCCATTTACTAGGATAGTAGCTAATGTTGAGGGAATTAAACAACTTTTAAAACAAACTAATAACAACACTACGAAAGAATAACTATGACAAAAACACTACAAGAACGAAAAGATGAGGCAGATATGAAAGACACCTGGCAAAAAGAGTTCAGGGAGCGGTTTAATTTTTCATTAATTAAATCAGTTATTGATACAGATATGACAGACGATGAAACCTGGTTTGCAATGAGAGAAAATATTATTATTTATATCCAAGACATCCTCGACAAACAAAAGGCGGAGTTATTAAAAAGTCTTGATGACAATTCGGCTGGTTTAGTGAAGAAGAAGGAAGAAAACTATGAATAAAACACCACAAGAACGAGAAGCAGAGGCAGAGGAAGCCAGGTACGAGGCAATGGAAAAAGCCTACTACAAGGCAGAAAAAGCCTACGACAAGGCAAAAGAAAAAGACTACTACGAGGCCGAGAAAGCCATAGGCGAGGTATGGGAAGCCTGGAGGGCATTTCTCAAAGAAATATAAAAAGAGGGGAAATAAATATGAAAAAAGCAAATTTACCAAGAACATCAACTTTTTATGGAAACAGTTATATTCCTGCTGATTTAATAGTAAATATATGTTGTGCTAATTGTAATGAGGAGTGCAGTATTCACGATAACGATTTTCTTCTTTTTAGAAAAGATACTTGGGATATTCCACTTTGTTTAGAATGTTCTGAATATGCAAGGGAAGATAAAAACTTTGTACACGATATATTTTTAGAGGAGTGTGTAGCATGTGGTGGAGAACATATTGAGGGAGAATGTGAAGCTACCAATGGGAAAATGGACTAAACTAACACACTAAAACAAAGCATTTAATTAAACTATGAAAGAACTATGAAAGAAAAACCAGATTACATGAGAGGGCAAGAAATCTACGAGAGCCTAGAGGGTGTACCTAAAGAAGAAAGAGATGTTCTTGTTTTAGATCAATTAGCTGTCTTATATCCTGAAAAAGGTGAGCAAATGTTTATATGGTGGTTACAAGCTAGAAATGCAGGATTGGTTGATGATAAATAGTAATGTGCTATAGTGAATATGTATAGCTTGGATCTTCATTCTATGATGGTAATACCTATGGGTCGATCTAAGCTATACGCCCCATTATGAAAGCATATCCAAAACCCTCTAAAAAGAAAAAGAAACTACTACCCCTACCTAAACTAAAGAAGAAAACTCAAACTATTTTCAATAAATGGATCAGAGAAAGAGATGCCGATTTAACTTGTATCTCGTGTACTGGAAAACTAAGACAAGCAGGTCACTACATAGCTCAAGGCTCAAGTGCGTTTTTAAGATTCCATGAAGATAATGTTAATGGTCAATGTGCTGGTTGTAATATGTTTAAGTCAGGAAACCTTATAGAATATAGAATCGGTTTAGTTAGTAAGATAGGCATTAAAAGAGTTCAGTGGCTAGAAGATCATAGACAAGACCCTAAAACCTGGAAACGATGGGAATTAGAAGCTTTAATCGAAAGGTATAAATGAAACATGTAATAAGTATTATATTCCTGATAGCGTTTTTATTAGCATTATTTATGCAGACATTCGCAAGTATTATGTGTTTTATGAGGTAAATATGAACAGTAAAGTAAGTAAACTAATAAGAGCAGTCTATCCACCTCAAATGGTAAGTAGAGTGAAGTCGATTTTTCAAGACTTATCACTAGAGGAAAGAATAAGAGCCATAGAAGAAATGAAGAAAGATAAAAGAATACTCAAGAACAGTTTTAAAAAGATATTAGATAGAGATTTAATTAAAGAAGGTGAAACCCCATTTTAGATATTAAGTATTAAAGTGTTATTCCGACACTTGTAATTTCCTTTGTCTCATTGTCTGGTAGCCATTATTCTTTAAGTTCAAGAATTTAAGGGTTTAGATTGTGTATCTACCCTGAATGGATATGCTAATTGTACAATTTACGGATTATTATTCCGACAACCTTTGTTTTAAACCTCAAGGTGCTTGGCTAAGTTATATTCCCAAGTTTGCATTTAATCGCTCAAACTTCACTATATAACAAGTGTTTGTCTCACGCTAGTTATTAACTAGGTGTAAAGAATAAGGACTCGAACCTTATGATGTCTACCAAGACTTAACCGAATCGAACGGAAAAACCTATCTTTAAAGATAGTGCGTTACCACTCTGCCATCTTTACACTTAATCAACAACTATTTAATGTTCTTATTCCCTAAGTGGGAACTACCAAGTATGCCTGCCCGACAACCTGATAGCCCTCACTTAACCAATAATTTAATGTTCTAACTCATTACCTTGAGCAATATGATTTATTATTCCTTGATAATGAGTTCTTGAGTGTTTTCTACCTTGTGATTTTTTTATTCTTCTATTTGTATATTCTCCATTATATTTAATTCTTCCAGCTCTTGGTTTGTCTAACTTCTCAATACAAAATTTAACGACCTCTTTTGGGTCGGTTACATTATTATATTCGTTTAAGTGTTTTATTGTAAGTTTTTGTTTAAGATTAAGCATTAAAAAATCCCTTTGGGTGGTACTTGCTTGCTAACTCACAAGCACCTTCCAAAAGGATCTAGTTAGCAATGTTTACCCGATAGTTTTCCTATCTATTAATAATAATGTAACATAGTATTTAGAGTTTGTGCAAGTAGATCTTTTAATGCTAGGCTTAGAAGCCCCCAGATTTTATATTTCCCGCATATTCCCTCGTCTGGGGGTATCAAAAAAGCCCACCTGGTATAGTGAGCCTCGTTGGATCGAATATACAACTATATACTATTTAAAACAATTTTGCAAATAACTTGATAAAAGCTCTAGCTAAACAAGTTGTCGTTTCATCATCATTATTCTCATGAGCTTTTCTATGATCTTCTTTTGTAAGAGCTACTGCGTTTCTTCTACTTCTTAGAGCTTCTCTAGGAACTCCTAATCTTCTACCATCTCTAACTCCAAGTATGTGATGAACTTCAAGGTCTTCTTCTTCTCCAGGGTGCTTCTTATGCCAAGCTAATCTTTCCTTGTTTTTAGTACCTTTGGAAAATTCACAACCCTTACGAGGCATTTATTTAACTTTGATATAGTTCTTAATTATGTTGGTTACGAAACCACCGATAGCTGTTATCACGACTAATTCTAATTGTGAGAAGTCATAGCTAGGGAATATAACCTTAGATAAAAATAAAATTGAAGTAGCTAAAGCGATTGCTCCGATACTTATTATCATTGATTTTGAGTTAGAACTTAATGTGTTCCACTCTTTTGTAAACTTTACTCTCATATTTTCTTTCTTGTATATAATAATTGTTAATTGTTATTAGCAGAGTCTTTAAACAGGTGCTAATAGTTGTAAATGTGTTATTTTGTTGGTTTATAGCTCTTTTCAAAGCCTACTAAAACTCCATTTTCATCATAGACTGCTTTAGTTCCTGTTTCTTCTCCAAATTCTATGTCTATAGGTTCTGTTACAGGCTCACTTTCACACTTCTCTAGTTCATAGTTTAATTCTCTGACATCATCTTCTAAAGATTTCTTATCAATTTCCAATCTTTCAACATATTCTTCTCTCTTAATTGCTTCATCTACTAAAGTTCTATGTTGAGATAGACATTCCTGTAGTGGGTCTACCATATCTTCACTTTCTGGTGGTCTTAACCAACCTGCTAATCTTGGTATTATGTAATTATGGTTCTCTCTATGTGCTGGGCTACCTGTAGGGTAGTTCTGATCGAAAGACACGAAACTATCTAAGTTACCTGATAGAAAAATAGCTATATGACCATACTCGTTGTGTTGCCATACTAAAAGATCTCCTCGTTCTGGTAATCCCTTTGGGGTGTTCTCTATCCATTCAAAATCGGGTAGTTTACTTGGAAAGTCCTTAGCATTAGTCCATTCAACAATAGGGTGATTTAAGACATCTCTAAGATAAGCGTTGGCTAAATCTACACATTGATTTTCTGCTCCAGGACTACCTGCAACCTCTACAAATTTTCCATCATATTTAGTTAGAAACTCATTTAACGTCATCTAGCTCCCTATCTATCTAAAAATCCTCTTATGTATGCTGTATCTTCTTTAATTATTGTAATATCATCAATCATTTCTCTTACTTGAATTGAACGATTTTCATCTACTTGTTCTTGAGCATCTACTTTTATAACTAGTTCATCAATAGATTTGTTAATAGGGATAAGTTTAATAGTAAGATAAGTACCAAGAGCAAAGGACAAAGCCACCAAAATTGCGAATATAAGCTCTCTAACTTGGAGTATTTTGCTGATTTTAATTTTTTGCATGTCACATCTGTTTCTTGTATACCTAAGACTAGCACATTTAGGTGCTTATAGGCTATTTATAATTTTCTTGTATATCGTTTCCAAATTCTTCTCTCTTTTTAGTATCGTCTATATCTTTAAACTCTACTATTAGTTTCTGAGCATCCTTTAGACTAATCTTCTTTTTCTTAACTGCTCTGATTAAGGCGTTCTCTGTCTTTGTATAGCTACTCCAGACAGAAGTTGAAACTATTTCCCAATTATTAGGCTTTTCTTCTCCTCCTAGCTTATTAGGAATTGTGTGGTCTAATCTAACCTCTTTAATATCGCTAACTTTACCACCATTCTCTTTAACCCATTTCTTTTTAAATGCTTGTGAATCGGAAACGTCTTGTCTCTCAACTACGATTATTCCACCCTTACTAACCTGCATTATCTTCTGATTAGTAAAAATACGATTAAATGCTGTCTCTGGATCTTCTGCCATAGCCTTAGCATAGACCTGAACCATACTCGCAAAGTCTTCATTTTTAAGAACTTTATTAGTAGGTATTATTTTAGTCTTAGTGTTTGAATCTTTAAATGTATTAGCACTAAATCCGAAGAAGTCTAAGATTACACCGAAGGCGTTATCAATACTTGGATTCTTAGTTAGATCAATAACATTTTGAACTGATATTGGAACTCCAATTTGCATTAAAATACTACTAAAGGTAGGAGCGTTAAAGTTAAAGTCTCTACCTCTTGCTAAATCTACAACTGCTCTAGAAGCTGGAGGAGCTTTATTTACGAAGAACTTTAGAATTTCATCAAATCTACTTGATTCTGTAAATCCTGATCCGAAGTCTTTTACTTCTCCAGTAGTAGGACTCTTGTATTGTCCAGATATCATCTTAGATATAAATACGATAATAGCAGGTATACCTCTTAAAAACTTAACCCTAGTGTCTCCAAACTTCAATGATAAGAAGTCAGAAGAACGAGGATCAAACTCAGTTGATTTTTCATCATTAGCTGTAGCAATCGCTTCTATAACAGCAGTAACTAATATTATTTTTAATAAGTTATCGAGAGCAATCTTTCTATCTTCTTTAGGAATGTCACTAAATCTATGTGCAGTTATAATATCGAAGTCAGCCTTCAACATTTTTGGTGCCCACATTAATAGTCTAGTAATTGGATTGTCGAGTTTTCCTATATCACCTCTAGCAGACATGGAATTGATAACCTTACCAAGACCTTCTATCTGATCTCTAGTCATTTCAGTTCCTCTTGAAACTTTTACAGCTCTAAGAGCTTTGTATAACTCAGTTCTTATTTCTAAACCACTGTTTCTGAAAGCAACATCTGAAGCTTTAAATAATCTACCAACTACAGGTAATCTACTTGGTAAAGATGATGGAGTTTCTTCTTCAAAAGTATCTATTATTTTAGCTTTCTGATATTCACCTTCCATATATAAAGGATCTGAAAATATTGTAGCCATTAAAGCATCATCAGCTTTTCCTTTACCAACTACTTTTACAAAATCTTTCATACTATTTACAAAAACTTTACCCCATATACGAGGATGACCAGTTAATAATGTGAATATACCCTGCCTACCAAGAAAACTATTATCTATAGAAGCAACCAAAGAAATTGAAACGTCAGCTATTTGTTTAGAAGTATCAAGCAATATACTGCCAGTTGCTCTAGCTTTATTAGTTTTAGCTTCTGTCTTAAATTGATATCCTCTATCCTTTAGCATTTCTACTATTGGTGTCTCTGGATTCTTTAAACTATCTACAAAATGGTTTAGAGTAACTTGAGTTGCTCCGAACTCATTAGCAGACTTCTCAGACTTCCAAACCTTATTAGCTGGATCGTAGTCTTGTTTTAATGTATTTATTTTATCTGACAACTTAGTAATGTTTGAATACTCAGCTTCAGTAACCCCTACTCCTAGTCTTTTTGAAACGAAAGTCTCTAAGAATTGATCTACTTCTGTATTAGAGAGAGCTTTTTCAATCCTTCCAACTTTAGTTAAAAAATCTCTTTTAATCTCTATTGAACCACCCATATGTTTAACGAACGATTCAAAACCTTTTTGTTGACTCTTTAGTAGCATCTTAGTCTCAAATAAGTAGTTTAATCGTTCAGCGTTTTCTTTACCAATTTGTTTTTCAAACCACGCCAATCTTCCAGCAGTTCCTCTATCAATCATCTTCTGAGGATTGCCGTCTTTTCTGAGTGCATCACGCAAATCTTTTTCAGCTTTCTTAGTTAAACACCACACTCTTATCCTTTCTTGAATAGTTATGACCCCAAGAAACTATTTTAGTAGGTTTCTTTTTTCCAAATGTAATAAAATAATGACAGTCCATACATAGTGTACGACAATTATCTATCTCAAACCTTAGCTCAACGTAATCTTTCCAAGATTGGATATGATCTACTTGAAGTTTTCCTCCTCTTTTATCACACATTTGACAGGTGTAATCATCTCTCTCAAATACTTGTTTTTGGATATACCACCTGAATTTTCCTCTTTCTAATTTGTTTATAGATGTAATTCCACCCTTCCACTTTGGGTGTTTACTACCAGAACATCTACCCTTAGATTTAAGACCTATTTTTCTCTTGGTTTCTTCAGAGTGTTTTTTACCCCTAAAACTAGCCTGACCTTTTTTAGAAATACTTATTTTTTCACGATGTTCTTGAGATTGCTTATACCCTAGTTTTGGCATCTAGCACCTCACTTCCTGCAAGATTGAATCCCAATTCATTTTGGCTTTAATCATGCTTCTACCTCTTTTAACTTTAGCTTTAACAACACTCTTGGTAGATTTACTACCATATCTTTTTGATATTGTCTTAGTTCTAACTTTAATAATATCACTTAAAATGTTTACAGGTAAGTTTTTATCTATTTCAGTTAAGATACTAAGTTCCTGTCCTAATCTTGTTGATGATAAAGTTGCTAGTCGTGTAGCTATATCTAAATCTTTAACATCTAGATTCTGCATAGCAATAAATACTGAGTTTTTAAGTATTCCTTTTGGAGCATCTAGTTCACCTGATAAAACTTTCATAGCATCTTCTGTATTCTCTATAACGTATTTAGATGCTTTAGCTATATTATCTTTTTTATTAACTTCTCTGTGTGTAGCCAATCCCATATCCTTTATTTGTTCTTTTGATAAATCTCCAAGTGATTGTTTTATTCTAGCTTCTAGCTTACTTATTTTAATATCACCACCTTTTGTTTCAACTGGTAGCTGATTTCTTGGAATTTTAATCTCTTTTACCTTTTTACCAGGTGTAGGTACTGTTTTTTTGACTGTCTTTGTAGGCTCTACCTTTTTAGTGACTGTTTTGGTAGGTTTAACAGCCTTCTTATCTGGAGAAACCTTTGTTTTAGGTTGAATTATGCTATCTTCTAGTGTTTTAGCTAGTGTTTGGTCTGCTGGTTCACCAATTGTAAATCCTCCACGATCTATTTTATCTTGAGTTAAACCCGATGTGATGTGCCAGTCCTTACCTTCTGCTAATCCCTGATTATCTAGATCTGAGAACTTCTTTTCTAGTGATTCTGGTATTGGTCTTATCTCTCCAGTTTTCATATTCTGAAAATAGGTTTTAGCAAGTGGTTCACCAACTGTGATATCTGCTCCAGCTTCTTTAGCTTTTAAAGCCTGTTTGATTAGTTCTTTACCACCCTTAGTATCCTGATTTTCCGTTCCTATGACTTTAGTTAGAACTTCATCTGGTGTATACGTTCCATCTCCTAGTAATTTAGTTTTAGTATATTTAACATCTATCTTAACTTCCTTACCGCCTATTGTGAAAGATATTGGTTTGCTTGTTAAAGTTACTGGTTTTGATTCAGATACTCCAAAAAACGATTTTAACTTAGCCCAAAAAGGTTTGTCTCTTAGTTCCACTAGTGTCTCTGGAGTAATGGTAATACCTTCTTTCATAGCTTTTTTAGCTACTTCAGCAGTATTAACTTCTCCAAACAGAGCTTTCTGTTCAGCAGACGTAAGTTTTCCAGTTTGGAAGATATCTTTAACTTGCTTAGCAGATAATTCAACTTGTTTTACTTCATATTTATTAAATATGTCTTTCGTAAGTTTCTCTTTAATCTTAGGACTCTTAGAACCAAGTTTTTTAAGAAGAACTAGATCTGCTACAAACTCAGCTACTTTAAAAGTTCTCTTAATAGGATCTGGTGTGTTGTATGGAAGTAAGTCGGTAAAGTCTTTTGCTCCAGGTTTAATAGAACTTACAACAGTTTCTTTACCTTTACCTAGTAATGCAAATCCAGTTATTCCCTTAATTGTTGCAATTGGTTCTGCAATCAATCCAGCTAATATTGCAACTCCCATAGCAAGTTGTGCTATTTCTTCTGTAGTTGGAACGCCTCTAATACCTAAGTCTTTTGTAACTGCATCGTAATTATCTTTAATAAAACTAATAGGTACTTGTTGTCCTTTGTTTTCATAAACCTTTTGAATTGCAACTATATTAGCTGACTTAGCTTTTTCATCTGTTGGACTCCATACAAAGTCAGATAGTTTTTGAGTAAGTCTTTGAAACTTCGTTTGATTATTCTGTTGAATGGTTGGTTTCTTAGGAGTTAAATCTACTGGTTTAGGTTCTTTAGCACGTTGTTTAGTAATAACATCTGTTGTTTTAGATTGTCCTAGATCAATATCTTTAGTTAGATCTTTACCTTCTAATTTACCTGATATCTTGAATGGTTCTGTTTTGGTTGGTTGTCTCTGTTGTTGCTCAAATCCTTTATTAAAAAAGAAGTCTTGAGCCTTAGTCAATAAGTTCTTCTTTTTCTCTGGTTCAGGGAATTTAATAGGTTCAGATATTTTAACTTCTTCACCTCTAGATAGTTTAACTTTATTTAATAGAGAACTACTAGATGATATACTTGTAGTTGAACTCCCAGTAGTAGATTCTCCTCTAACTTTTTTAACATTGTCTAGTAATGACATAATTAATTGCCATTTCTGTAATAATCATATACTTCCTTTATTTCTGAAGCTGATTCATTTGGCTCTCCATAAGCTTTACCGATACTGGTTTCTAACCAATATCTTTTAATATCTTGTAGACTTAAAACTCCAGCGTATTTAGCTACTAATTGAGGAAACACACCAACATCTGATCCTGATGTAGAGTCAGCAAATTGAATAAACTGATCCTTTATATTTCCTGTTGTTGATGCACTTCCAGAACTAGTTTTAGTTCTAGTTCCTATTGCTCCAAGACTTGATTGATTAACAATTTCTCCAGTGTTTTTATCAACTACTGAGACTGTTACAACCCCATTATCGTCTTCTGTTTGAATGACTTGAGTCTCACGTCCTGGTTTACTAGATTCTATAGCTGACATAATCATTGAAGAACTGTATCCTGTACTTCGAGTAAGGGTAGCAATATCTTCACCTGAAGCGTTTGCCAAAGCACCTGATGTAAGTAAGAAGTTAAGTTGATCTTGAGCATCCTTAGCTTGTTGTGAATTAATATCGAATTGTTTAAGTTGTAAGTTAAGTTGAGTTTCTACGTCTGCTTTCTTAGTAGCAATCTCGTCTCTAATACCTTGAGTTCTCTCAGCAAATAAAGACTCTATCTTAGCGACTCTACCTACTCTAGTAGCCTCTGATAGGAACGGATTATCATTAATCTTACCTTTAGCTTCTACGAACTCTTTATTCATTCCAGTATATTCTTCTTCTAGGTCTTTAATTCCTGAATCAGTTACTAAACCTTTATAAAGTTCTGGTAAGTTAAACTCTGATTGTGCCTGTACTCCTAAACCTGTACCACCTGAAGTTCCAAATCCTAAATTATTAGATGATTGAGAAGATGTAGTAGGTATGTTCTGAGTAGGTGTAGCGTTTTGCTGAGCTTGTCTTTGAGCCTGTAGATATCTTTCAATATCTCCCTGTTCATTACCTTGAGCTTTATCTGATTGTCTATTAACTTCTTCAGAGACTCTTTCTCCTGATCCTTGTTGTGAGCTTCCTGGATGTATTAC
>Ga0208904_1002399_pt1 | contig 11852 bp, 18 predicted proteins | sample AntAceMetag02UKB_FD_184774 | JGI IMG/M metagenome (GOLD analysis project Ga0208904, IMG submission 184774) | Saline lake microbial communities from Ace Lake, Antarctica - Antarctic Ace Lake Metagenome 02UKB (SPAdes) (version 2) | ecosystem: Environmental > Aquatic > Non-marine Saline and... | reverse complement strand
CATTCTTTATATTTTTTATATTTGGAAATATCTCCCATTCAATTTTTATTAACTTGTTAAAATCTTCTTCATTCATAATACTTAATTATTTTTACTACTTATAAAGGATAGGTATATATTTGGTAATAGGTAAATTTTCACATTTAACATATGAAGATATTTTCATATGTATATTTTTACTCCAAAATCCCAAAAAAGATGAAAAATCACTACCCTTTTCTGACCTTAATATGCCCAAATTTAACCCTTTCAGAATTGCTTAGGTCTAATTTATAAATGGAGTTATCTTAGTTATCTTACAATGGAACAACAAAATAACAACAAAGGAAGATTAAGTATTCTTAAACACCCAATGGAAATGAGAAGTTTTGATGAAGTTTTAATTCGTAAAGTTTCAAAACTTGGAAATTCTGGGCACATAAGTATTCCAGTAAAACACCTAGGAAAACACGCCCAGGTAATAATCTGGAAAGAGGAGGATAACGAATGAATTTAACTTTATTTGATTTCGTTACTCCTATTCAGAATAAAACAACTAAACAAATTAATTTAGCAATCAAGATATTGAAGTTAAAAAAATATGATTTAACTATTGATGATCTAATGAATTTGGAAATAAAAAGAAAATGATAAACAATGAAAACTTAATATTTGAAGAAGAAGAAACACCGACTTCCGGCATTTCTGATGATGAAGAACAAAGAAGGGAATTAAATAGATTTCAAGAGGGATATGATGGATACACCAACTAAACCTTTTTTTTGTGATGAGGGTGTAAGGGAGAGTAAGAAACTATCACCTGAACAAATGATAGAGGCCTTATTAAGAGAGAGGAATATAAAGAAATCAAATTTAGCAAATATGATTGGATTACAAAGACAATCTCTTAATCATTATCTACATGGTTTTTGGCCCATTCCTACTTCTACTAAAATAAAGATTGCACAAGCTCTTGGTGTTGATAGTTCTATAATTTGGGATTTGGAGGGAAAAAAATGAGTGAAGAAAAAAGAATATATGTGCATCCAGGAACAATCAGTGAAATGCAGGAAAAATGGAAAGGTTATGATATGGAAGGTAGAATTAAAAAATTATTGGACCATTATAATCAAAGTCCATTTAGAGAAGAAGAAAAAAAGATTTGGATTGATGAAGTTCATGAATTTATTATTTTACATAATAGAAATCCTGAAACTAAAGTAGGTCAATTTGGGAATAAAGGAGGAAATATTGTGGAGAAGACGGAATCCGACATCTCAAGATTCACACAAGAGACAGCAAAAGTTATAGGAAAAGAAAAACTTATTATGCCTGGTTCAGGAAAATTAATTAGTAGTTTTGCTGAGGAAGTTGCAGAAGAAATTAAAGATAAAGATGAAATCTTTTTCAGACATAGTTCAAGGGAGATTGTTGAGATTGGAAAAATCAAGGACCATAAAACAGGTGAAGATATTTATACTGGATTTCTAGAAGTTCAGGCAAATAGATTTATAACACTCCTTGAAAAATATATTATTCCTGGACATGAAATTTGGAATACAAAATTTAAAGAATATGATTTTGAAAAGAAAAGTATTGGTTCTCAATTATCTAGAACAGTATTGGAATCTGACATATTACAACAAGCACTTCCACAAATAAATAGAATATTTACAATTCCCTTGCCAATTAAATATGAGGGTAAATTAACATTTCCAAAAATAGGATATGATAAAAGATTTAATTCTTGGCTACCTTATAATTCTCCTAAAATATCTAATCCAGATATGAGTATTGCCGAGGCTAAAAAAATCTTAGAAGATATTCATAAGGAGTTTTGTTTCTGTGATAAACAAGATTATACAAATGCTATTTCTGCTTTATTAACTCCTTTTTTAAGAGGATTGTTTCCTTCATTTAGCACAAGAACTCCTATATTCTTTTATTTGGCAAATAGAGAAAGAGCAGGTAAAGATTATCTTGCAGGAGTAGTTGGAATTACTTATGAGGGTTATGCTGTTGAAGAAGCTCCAATAAGCACTAGTGAAAATTCAAGATCAAATAACACTGAGGAGCTAAGAAAAAAATTATTAGCTTCAATGATTAATGGGAGAAAAAGATTACATTTTGCAAACAATAAAGGATATATTAATAATGCGTGTTTTGAAGCTGTTACAACTGCTGAGAAATATTCTGATAGACAATTAGGAAAGAATGATATTCTTACTTTTGATAATGAAATTGATTATAGTTTATCTGGAAATGTTGGTGTTGGATTTACTCCTGACTTTGCAAATAGGTCTAGATTTATTAGATTGCATTTAGATATTGAAGATGCAAATGCAAGGTCCTTTGATAATCCAAATTTACATAAATGGGTTGGAGAAAATAGAGATATTATTCTTTCTGCATTATATTCTTTAGTAAGAAATTGGATGGAAAAAGGAGAAAAGAAAGGTAGTGTTAATTTTGCTTCATTTCCTGCTTGGGCAGAAATTTGTTCTGGAATTATGGAAGAAGCAGGATATGATAGTCCATGTTCTCCAGATAAAGAAACCTTGGCACTTGGTGGAGATAGTGAAACTCAAGATATGAAACAATTATTTGAAATTTGTTTTCAAAGATATCCTAATCAATGGATTCAAAAATCTGAAATTAAAAATTTAATAAATAATGATGGAAATAATTTATTTGGTTATTTAGATTTTGATAGGAAAGGAGATCAAACAAAGTTTGGAAATAAGGTATCTAGATTTATTGGAAGGGTGCTATCTGATATAAGATTAATTATTAAAGATCCTTCAATTAGAGCTGCAAGACAGGAATTAAAGTTTACAAAAGAACAAATTAAATCAGATAAATCATTGATTTTTGGTAAATCTGAAGATGAGGTTACCAAGCTTTACAAGGGAATTGGTAACCATGGTAACCACCCTCTAGTCAAAGGAACTTTTTCAGAGAGTATAACTATAGGTGGGGGGGGACAGGTTGCCAAAGTTACCAAGGTTACCAAAGATAAGAAAGAGATTAAACCAAGTATTGAAACAATAAATGCTTTAGAAAAAGCAAGAGAAGATACTTTCACAGATGAGGAGATAATTGCTGCAGGATATTCTCTAAAAGAAATAAAGGATATTCAACAATTAAATAACTCGGAGGAACAAAATGGAACAAAAAAAATATCTTGATGTAAAAATGGTTGGACATGAATTTGTAAGAGTTTTTCAGAACGAAAAGACAAAAGATAATCAACCAGATTACAAAGCAGATGGAATAGCTGTTTGGGTTAGGGATGTAAAACCTAAAGAAGCACCAATTCCTGAAGAAAATATAGAAGTTCAGAAAATTGAGGTCTAAAAACCTCTCTTTTCTTTTTTTTAAAAAAATAAAATGAAAAACAATAAAAAATTAACCAAAACCAAACAAATAAAGTTCTGCAAGAAGTGTAGTGCGTTGAAATTCATGCTTAGGGATGAAAGGTATGGATATTGTCCAATATGTTCAACAAAACTTTATGATTTTGATGCTTATGGTGGAAAATTGGGGGTGAAAGGTAAATGTTAGAGAAAGATGAACAATTTGAAGAACTATTATTTAAATTATCTACTGAATACCTACAAAATGGTATTTCAGATGATGTTATAGACCTATTTGAACAGCTAAGGGTTATGTCAAGTGATGATTTGGAGGAAGATGATGGATATTGATTTGGCTGCAATCAAATTAAAGAAAATAATTGCTTGTGTCAAAGAAGGCAAGGCAAATGGCCTAGAAGCTAAAGAAATTTTGATTGATCTTGAACAAGTTTATCCTCCAAGAACAATTATTAAAGAAATTGAGAAAGAACCTGTTAGTTCTGAAGAAAAGTTATTGTATATGAAGAATTATCGTAAGATAAAGAAAGAAGAAGCTCAAATAGATACAGAAAGGGAAAAAATAGCTTTTAAAATTAATAGAGCGAAAGAAAGAACCTATTTTAAGTGTTTTAATTGTAAAGAAGGTTTCTATATAACTAATCCAGAAGATAATATTGCCACTATTGTTAAAAAACATAATAGAATCAATGAAAACATCCAAATAAGTAATTTTTGCCCTAAATGTGGTAAAAAAGTAACAATGGGAGGGGGTATTTTAAGGTAAAAGTGAAAAGTTCTAGTGTTTTTAATGGAAAAACACGGTTTTTAGGGCTTTTTTATAGTTATTATTTTTAATAATTATATAATATATTGTTTATAAAAATGATTGGTGGCCCACATTCCAAATAAAAGAAAAAAAATGAACAAATCTAAAATCATATCACTAAGCATCACAGAACAGCCATTGATACGGCTCATACTAGCAGAAGCTAAGCGAATTGGAGAGCCCAGGAACACTGGGTATGTTATAAGGGTCATACTCTACAAGCATCTCGGAGGTAAATCCAAATGACCGGAGATAAGAAAGGTAAGCAGTGGGTAGTCCCCCAGGAAGTAATGGATCAGATCAAAGAAGAACTGATTGATGAGATGAATAAGACAGAGAGACTTATTATTAATGATGTGAAGGAAGGAACTATAATAGAAATGGAAAGCAAGAAAGAAACTATGATTGATTTAATTCAGAAAGCTCTAGTGGTTAAAACAAACTTCTTTAATGATAAAGATAATGGGAGGTCTTACATAGGATAACCATGTCCTTTAATGGTATGCCTATATCTCTAAGGTGAGAAACAGATGAATTTCCTGACCTTTAATTTAACAATTAACATCTATTGCGAACAGAACTCAACAACTCTACAAAGGGAATTAAATAAATACGACACAAAGGAATTAAAAAATGAATAAACAACACAACAAACAAAACAGCAAACTAATAATAAATATGACTACAAAGTTAAAGGCTAAGCTGCAATTCAGAGCAGACGAAGTAGGAGTTCCTCTTAATAGTTATTGCGTGATGCTCCTAACTACAGTAAGGCCTAAGATTCAAACAGTTGATTTTAAATTAAATTCTACAGGAGGTTAAACAAATGAAACAAATATTATATACAATTGGATTTTTTATATCATGTTTCTTCATGGGATATTTTATTTATAATATAGTATGGGCAACCTTCTTTTACAGGCCAGAATATTCTCATTTTTTGGTTTCTATTATATTTGCTTATCTATTTGGATTAGGTATTATCTATGGATTTTATAGATCATCTAAATATTTTTATAATAAAATTAAAAAAAAGAAGTAGATTTCTTACCTTTCTTTTTGAAGAATTGTATCTCTTTTACTTCTGGTTGTTTGGATAATCTAAATTCTTTCTTCTCAACTATCCTAAAAGGGTCTACTTTACTAGGTCTAAACCTCTGTCCAAAATCATTTATTTTAACTTTTTTTCCACCTTCAGTTACAAACCCACTAGCACCAAGGGAAAACTCTGCAAATTCCTTTACTTTTTTAACTGCTTCACCTTTTGTTTTTGCTTTCCCTAATGAAATATCTTTACCAAACCTCTTACCAAACGCTTCAAAAGATTCTAATACTTGTTTTGCTTCCCTGATTATATCTTTTCTTGCTTGTGATGGGACGGGTATTATGATTTTTCCAGGGGGTTTTCCTGTTGGTTTCCCAGGTCTACCAGGCCTACCAGGCCTCCCAAGTTTAAGTTCAGGGGTTGTTCTTTGTCCAGTTCTTTGTGTAGACAATGATCCTAAGATACTTCTCATAACTTGTTTAGTTTTCATATCTGTTTTCATATCTGTTTTCATGTCTGTTTTAATATCCATTGCTGTTTTCATAGCTGTCTTTTGTTTAGTTTTCATGTCTGTTTTAATATCCATTGCTGTTTTCATAGCTGTCTTTTGTTTAGTTTGAATCTTTTGATCTTCAAATATCTTTAACATTTGTATTTGTTTTTGCTTTATTTTTTGTCCAGGAATCTGTAATTTGTTGTCTTGCACACCTATATCTAAAAGATTTAATGGAGAACCAGATACTACTCCAGTTAATCCTCCAGACCCTGGCATAGGTGGGGGTAATAATATATTGATTTCTCCTGTTATTGTTTGTGGTGGTTGAGTTGAAACTATATCTGCTGTATCTATCCTTGGTATTTTAACCACATCTTTTTCAATTAAACTTTTAATATACTTATCATAATTTGTTCTTTCTAAATCTGTTGCTAATTTTGCCCTTTGTTCTGCTATGAATTTTATTTGTTCTTTTCCAGCTTTCTTTCCAGCAATTTCTTTTTCTAATTTTGCTAATTCTTTTGCTAGTTTTTCAAATCTACTTCTACTTATTTGTTTTAATGGTGCTTGGGTTGATACTGCTCCTGTCTTAAATGCTTGTGTAAAGAATAAACCAGTATATACTTCACTTAAAAATTTCTCTGATTTTTGTCCAGAAACATCCCATCCTAGAATAGGGATATTTTCCATCTTTTTACCTAATCCAGTTTTTACTAATACTATATCTCCTAGTGTTGCTATTGTTTTCCCTGCCGTTCCTGGGAGACTTATACCCCCAGATTTAGTTCTGGCTACAAAATCTTCTTTAAAGAAGATGTTTTCTTTAAATCTTTGTCTTGTTTCTTTAGTAATATCTTTATCCTCTTGTATTTTCTTTAGTTTTTCAACATCTAAGATTGGTTTTTCACTGATTACTGGGACATCTACTTCTTTTATTATTGCTGCACTAGTTCTTCTCCCCCCAACATCAAAGGCATCTATTCTTTCTGTTCCTGTTATTACATCTTTTTTAATTATCATTTTACTTGCTCCTGCTCCTCTTATTATTTGTTCAGTTCTCTTTATATCTCCAGTTGCAATATCTCTTACTACTGCTGTTGAAGAAACTCTACCATTACTTGGCATACCTCGGTCTATAAGTTGTTGTCTAGTTATTTTTGGCTCTGGGACATGATCTTTGATTATAGAAGGTGTGGGAGGAGTAACTACAGATGTAGAAACAACACCCTCCCCCCCTCTAGAGAGAGTAGGAGTTCTTGATATTGCTCCCCCAGAACTTCTTGAAGGTGAGGATGACATTGTGCTTTTACCTGAAGATATATCCACAACTTGTTTAGGAGCTTTTCCTTTTGAAATCTCTCCAGGCCTTACCAATACAGTTCCAATAGATTTTGTTTTAGGTTTGAATCTCCTTACTATTGCCTTTGCTCCCCTTCTTAATGAAGATATTATTCCCATCTTATGTAAATAACCTCGCTAATGTTTTGAATGAGATGAATCCTACTACAACTAATATCAAGAAATATATAGCATTTCCTAAATATCCTGCGAAAATTATTGAACTTGTAGCTAAGATTATCATAAAGTTTCTATTAGACATTTGGAATTTTGCACAAGCAAAAGAGATTAAAAATATTACTGCAAAGATAAATAATTCTACAGAGCCTAAGAAATACTCTATAAATATCTTCTTGAAATCAAAAATCTCTATGTATTCACCCATTTAGTCTGTCCCCTGCCAAAATTGTATGGCTGTTATAAATAGTCCAACTATCATAGCTCCTAAGACACAAGTCATTATTGAAGTGATCCATGAGACACCAAAGCTACTTATAGTTGAATATAAATATATTAAATCGGCTGCTAGTAATCCAGTTAAAACTAAAACCATGGCTGCCGTCAAGTATCTAATATCTGGTTGTCTGCCAAATATTCCTAAGACAATTCCTACTGCAGCAAATGCTGTTAAAATATATGTTATTCCAGGAATTGAATCTGTGGATAATTTATTACTCCATAATCCAGAGTTCTTAAAATTCTCAATACCTACAGTTCCATCTGCATTTATTAAATTGAAAGATTTTACAAGACTTCCACTAGGAGTTTCAAATCCTCCCATGTTTAAGACTAACATTATTCCTGCTAAAATTACTGCTATATAATAAAATCTCATCCTCTTTCCTCCTTAATAATTGCAACAAAGGTTAATAGACCAACTATAAACACTGAGGCATCCCCCAAATCAACAAAACTCATTGAAGCCGGTGTTGGAATCATATTTAATGTATTTAATAATAAAACTACTCCAAAGATTATTCCTGTTACTGCTGCTTCTGAGTTTAAACCATATCTCATTGATATTCCTCCAGAAACTAAAATCAAAAATACAACACTTATTAGGGCCTTAGCAAAATAACCTTCATCATCTGATTGAACACCAAATATATTTCCATCAACTAAAGTATTAAAATAAGTAAATGCAGCATAAATACTATAATCATTTGATACACTAACCAACCAGTATGTGCTACCATTTGTATAGTTTGAAGAAATTATATAATAATAATCCATTACAATCCTTTGAGAATTGTAGGTGTTTGCATTTATGTTTAATGTTCCTCCATTTGTTGATGCTGATTGAGTTCCTATTACTGTTCCATTCCCATAACTTAAAGTAAACCCAAAGTCATTTACATCCCAAAAATTACTAGACAATGTATAATTAAAACTATAAGTTGTTTCATTAAATAAACTTTGTGAGGTTGGTCTTAATGAAATAGAAACTCCTCTTGTGAAATCATCAATTTCAGATATTTCTCCTCCACCCATAGTTATTGTATAACTTGATTGTGTTGGAAATAAACTCATTGAAGCAGAGCTAAAACCAGTTTTAAGGAAAGAGATTGTATGTAAGAAGTCTGGATTTAACCAGAAAGTCATTGCACCAGCAGAATCAGTAATACCATCTCCCACCAATACATTCTCACTTCCAATTATCCTTGTTGCATTTACAGCAACTCCACTAATTGGTTGTTCTGCTATATTTACTACTTGAAAAGTTACATAAAGACCATTATCATTATTCAACAAATAAAGTGTTTGATTTGTTGTTGCATTACTTAATGTTTGAACTGGTGGATCATAAGTTCTTTGTGGATAGCTTGTTGTATTCTTATATTGAATAACCATATCTACATTTAAATCTCTATCTCCTGGAGTTAAACAAAAAGCATAACTGGGATTTGCAGTATTATTTATGAAAGTCAAAGTCTTATTTACACTTCCATCTCCTAAATAATAATTGAATGTGCTTGTTGGAATACTTGCCACTATATTTAAATCAGATGCTTCATCTTTGAATGTGAAATTAATATATGGTGTTGTTAAACTAGCATTACATAATCCGAATATTGTATTATTTACATATTGATGACTTGCATTTGTTACATAAGTTGAACCATAATTAATAGACCAATTCATTTCTTTAGTTCCAATAATTTCTAATGGTTGAATTAAACTTGTTGTCCATAAATTTCCACTTTCTGTTGTAACATAACTTGTCCCATTATATAAAAGATTTACTGAACTTATTGTTCCATCAGTTGATAAATTATAAATATAACTTTCTGTTGCTGTTTCATAACTTGTTGCATTTAATGTTCTACTATTTTCAAATATTTCGTATGTCCAAGTTGAAGAAATGTTTGCTTCATTACCTGCAGAATCATTTGCCCAAAACATTATTGTTTTATTATTGAAATCATTTACTAAGAAACTTACATTCAAATCTGCACAAGTTACTGTGGTATTTGCTCCTTGATATTCATACCAGCAAGTTCCTGTTGTTTCATCAATAGTCCAATTTAAAGATAAATTATCTCCACTTCTATGATATATTTCTGCTATTGGAGATGTGATTGTTATTACAGGATCAGTTAAATCAATACTTACAGTTCTATTGTTGCTTGTAAAACTACAAACATCATCACTATCGCAAACCTGAGCATTAACTATAAAATTCCCATCACTTTCTAAATTATGATTAAAAGAAACTTCTTGAAAAGTCCCACTTAATCCAGTAGTTATATTTTCTTCTTGAAAAGTCCCACTTTGATTTGTCCATAAAGAAATATTATTTATTGTTGTTCCTGAAACAACAGAAGAAATATTAAATTCCACAATCAAGGAAGAAGATTTAAAATTATCTTCTGGAGAATCAATAGAAATTACTGCTGGATTGTATTCTAATCCAATAGCATCATTATAATGAGTTTGTATTTCTTCAAGAGATAAACTTCTATTCCAAAATTTAAAATCTGTTATAACTCCTTGTCGTGCCCTTGAAGGACTTCCAAAACTAATAAAATCTACTATCGCTCTTGGGGGGTTGGTAGGTGTTGTAGAAGAAGCAATTAAACTATCATTAAAATATACCTTATAAATATCTGCATCATTATCAAAAGTAAAAGTAAGCATTAAAGTTCTATTTCCTTCAAAAGAATCTACTTTAGTATCAATTACTACACCATCCCCCCCAACAAATCTTATTCCTATGCTGGTATCTATAAAAATATCCCAACCATCTTCAAACCATCCATCTTCCAAAGTTAATAAATTGGTTTGGTCTGCTATTGTCCAATTAGCATAAATTTGATCATACCAAAAAATAAAGGTTCCATTGGAAGTATTTCCATAATTACTTGAAGCAAATCCAGCACTAATTTGACCATTATTAGCATCCCCTTGAATAGTAGAATTAATTTTTATTCCATTTGGTAATATATCTGTTTCTATTCCATAATTTACATTAGAACCAGTAAGATTTATTACCCCCTCTACTTGCTCAATAATATTCCCAGAACTTTCATTAAATTCATAAACATAAAATAAATCTTTATTCATAGAAGCTGTCCATTCAGCGTGTTCCTTTACTTCCTTGCCCTCAAAAATCCAAATTGCATCTATATAATCTCCTTCTTTTACTTCTGTAATAAGTTCTAAAATAATCCCTTCTTCTGCATAATTTTTATTATATCTTTCTATGCTTTTGTGTAAATAAATTTCAGAACCAACAACAATACTATCACATTCTTGTTTTCTTTTATCCTTTTCTTCTAAATCACAAATTAATTGTGTAACATCAATTTCTCTTTCAGTATAAGTTACTTTATTAAAATAATAATCCTTCTCAATTTCTTTTCCAGTATTTCTATCTGTAAAAATAACATTGCCCAAACTCATCTCACCAGAAATATCTGAGTATTCCATTACAGGAATATTCTTTCCAACCATAACCTCTTTTATTTCATCAACAGTTTTATGAGATGTTAATGTTGCTCTCCCTAATTCATCCCCCAGCCCAAAAATATTTGTAACAATAAAAGTTAAATCATCATATTTATAATCAACAACATTATCAAAAGTAAAAGCACTCACACAACTAATTAAAAACATTCCTAAGATTAAAGTTAATAATATTTTTTTCATTCTTTACCTGCCAAGTATCCTATCCCAGCCGAAACAAAAAACCATATAAAATATGGCATCAAGACATAGGTTGAGAAACACACTAATTTAGTTCCACTATAAATATTTGGATTTGAACAATCTAAATCTCCTCTTGCAGTAGAAATATCATCTGCAATAAAAGGCATAAATAAAACTCCAAATGCAAATATCATAAATCCAATTACTGCTCCTAAAAATATGTTTCCTCTCTTATTCATTTTTCTCATCTTATTACTACTCCTGCAAATAATAATCCTGCCAATCCTAAAACAATACCAACATATAATTTATTCATTTCCATGGAAGAACAAGCAGCTTTCGTTGCTGAATCAGTTGTTGTTGAACAATTTAACATTGGATCATCTAAACTTTCATCAATAGTATTTATCAATGCTGGTGCAAAAGCCAAAGCTAATACAAATAATACTACTCCTAACATTAACATTATGAACACTACTTGACCTCGTTTATTCATTTCTTTTTTTTACTCTCCTTTTTTATTTCTTTGAAAATATCATTCTTTATATTTTTTATATTTGGAAATATCTCCCATTCAATTTTTATTAACTTGTTAAAATCTTCTTCATTCATAATACTTAATTATTTTTACTACTTATAAAGGATAGGTATATATTTGGTAAT
>Ga0208904_1002396_pt1 | contig 11859 bp, 5 predicted proteins | sample AntAceMetag02UKB_FD_184774 | JGI IMG/M metagenome (GOLD analysis project Ga0208904, IMG submission 184774) | Saline lake microbial communities from Ace Lake, Antarctica - Antarctic Ace Lake Metagenome 02UKB (SPAdes) (version 2) | ecosystem: Environmental > Aquatic > Non-marine Saline and Alkaline... | reverse complement strand
CCAGGTTTTCGACGATCTCCGAAGAGGGTGTCCCGGGGTAGCCGGAAACCACGTTGACTCCCGCTTCCAATGCCCCACGGGCAATGGCGTCATTTCCCATTAATAGAACACGGTCGCCCTTTCGCCCCTCTGTTAATATCGACATCGAATCCTCTGTTTATCTCAATTTCACACAGGACGGGATCTCCTGAAAAAATTTGAAAATCGCCATCATGGCAGCGGATTTCGGCCCGTTTTTCTTCTAACCTTTATAGCCGGTTATGGCGGGTTTCGTCAATATCAGGACCTGCAAGCACACGGTTAATTTGTTCTGGCTTTCAATAACAGGTTATTCGTAGTTTTACATATTGGGACGGATCAAATTTCAGATAATACACTATTCATGTAGATGTCGTGTTGACTTCTAACCTGAGGTAAGATCCATGAGATAATCTGAAATCGATGTACATCCTTTTTTGAAGAGTGAGGAGAGCCGTTACAAAACCTTGATGACGCAGCATCACTATCTGGGATTTGTTCCCAAGATTGGGGAAGCCGCCTGGTACGTTGCTTAAGGCGGACTCCAATTTTAAAAGATGGACATGGTTTTAGGACCGATTTTTTTGATACACTGCCCAGGTGGATGAGATCAGTGAATCCAGGTCACTGTATTGAGGATACCAACCCAGAAGCTGGTTGGCCTTTTCCGAAGATGAGTATAAATCGGCAGGGTCGCCGGCTCTTCGCTCAACGATGTTGTAAGCGATTTTTTCCCCTGATATCCTGCTGGATGCATTGATCACATCCATCACAGAACATCCCTTGCCTGTTCCCAGGTTAACTGTCAGCGATTTTTGCTGCTCCTGGACATATTGAAAGGCCTTAAGATGGGCGTCGGCCAGATCGGACACATGAATATAATCCCTGATCCCTGTACCGTCGGGTGTTGGATAATCATCCCCGTATATATTCATTGACTCTCTCTTGCCTGCTGCCACCTCCATCACTACAGGAATCAGGTTGGCCGGGTTCTGTTCCAGACCTGAAATTCTGCCTTTGGTGTCATATCCGGCGGCATTGAAGTATCGCAGGCTCGCGTAACGAATCCCCTTTAGTTGATAAAACCATTCCAGAAAGCGTTCAATTTCCAGCTTGGTAAATCCGTAAAAATTCATGGGATTCAAGGGGTGGTTCTCATCCAGCGGAAGATATTGCGGCGTTCCGTAAACAGCTGCCGATGAAGAAAAAATCACAATGCGGGTCTTGGAGTTGGATATCGCTTCCAGCAGATTTATGGTTCCGTTGATGTTTTGCGTGGCATATGTTTCGGGTATAATCATCGACTCGCCTGCGGCTTTCAAAGAAGCCAGGTGAATAACACCCGCATACGTTTTTTTAAAGATGCTTTGCAGTGCAGCCCTGTCCTGCAGATCGGCGTGTATCAATGGCGCTTCTTTGAAAAGGTTGACCTGTCGTCCTGAGCTCAGGTTATCCAAAACGGTAACCTCAAAACCCGCTTCGAGAAACGTCAGTACAACATGGCTGCCGATGTAACCTGCTCCTCCGACCACTAAGATGGATTTCATAAGGCGTATAAATAAGTGTGATGTAACATCAGGACCTTCGCTGATATTACGAGTTTTAGACAACAATACCTAGCCGTTCGATTTTCCAACCTTGAGGATAAGCATGATGATGAACAGCAGGCTGCCGGCGCTTAAGCCTGGCAGGAAAGATCCCGCCGTTTTAAATGGGTTGTACGGTGATTGATCATGATCACATTTAATGATAGCAACATTCCCGGGAATATCAATACTTGCAGCCAACAAAATCGAAATAATCCCGTTCGCTTCAAGATCTCGGTTAACGGGGGAGGCGTCAATTCATTATTCAAAGGGGTGTTCCTTAAATTTAGCGGAGCTGCGGGCTGCTTTAAAATTCAGCAAACATTTTTGTGGTATAGTTATGGGGAATCATTTATAGTGGCCGTTGATTTAGACAAATGAAAACCGGACACTATTATCCAACCAGGACATGTGATGAGCACCTCACCCGAAGAAAAAGAGTTGATTTTGATCGTCGATGACGAGCCGCTAAACCTGCGTGTTTTAGGTAGTTTCCTGAAACAGAAAGGATACGCAACGGCTGTTGCACAAAACGGTCAACAGGCCCTGGATTTTGTCGAAAAAAAACTTCCGGATATAATTCTGCTGGATGTTATGATGCCGGAAATGGATGGGTTTGAAACCGCCCGTCGGTTAAAGAAAAACGACCGTGCCAGCCACATCCCCATTCTTTTCATTACAGCCCTGACAGACACTGCGAGTATATTGAAAGGGTTTGAATCAGGCGGATCTGATTATGTGAACAAACCAATTGTCCAGGAAGAGGTCCTGGCCAGAATCCAGGTTCAACTGGATAACAGGCGTTTAATCAAGGCATTGTCACAAGCCAATAAAGACCTGCAGACGCTTGATCGCACGAAAAATGAGTTTCTGGGGATAGCGGCTCATGATCTGCGCAATCCTCTGGGATCGATTTTAGGATTCACCGATTTAATCATGGAAGGGGATTTTGGTGACGTCTCGGAGGAACAGGTGCAGATCCTGGAGCGTATATCCAAGGCAGGGCAGAGAATGCTGAACCTGGTCAATAACCTGCTCGACATTTCCGTTATCGAAAGTGGAAAACTGACCCTTAACATGACCAGCGGTAAATTGAAGCAGGTGCTAGAGGAACGGGTGCCGCTTTCCGAACTGCTGGCTGCGAAAAAAGGCATTTCACTGGAACTCTTATGCCAGACCAATGAGGCGTCAGAATTTGATGAGGAGAAAATGGTGCAGGTGATCGACAACCTGCTGGGAAATGCAATCAAATTCTCTCCAAAAGACAGTCACATCAAGGTTGGACTGGAGAGAAAGAATGATCGCATGGAAATATGGGTTCAGGACACCGGCCCTGGTATTTCGGAAGCAGATCAGCAGAAGCTTTTCGGCAAATTTCAGCAGCTCAGCGCCAAGGCAACAGCGGGTGAAAAAGGCACCGGTCTCGGATTGGCCATCGGACATAAAATAGTAACCGCCCACCGAGGGTCCATCACCGTGGACAGCGAGCTGGGATCGGGAACCACCTTTACGGTTTCTCTGCCGATCACATCTGAAATACGATCAGCTGAGTGAGGTAATTAAAGCCCACTCTGCTACTGGTGTCAGCTATTCAAAATCGCTTTGATCTTTGACAACAGGTCTGGAAACTTCATCAATGCCGCCTCCAGCTCGCTGATATCATATTGCTGCACCAGATCCTGCAACCGTATGGCATATTGGTGCAGCAGACCCGCATGGTGCTTTTCCGCAAGATGACACAGTCGATCAGACAGCTGTTCAGCATCATCCATCACAATCGCACCTTTCATCGATTGCAAGGCCGGTAGAATTTCCGACTCCAGGACATCGATCAGAACTTGGCCATTCTCGATCTCAGAATCATCCATCTTCAGTTCTTCAATGAGCTCTGGTTGATCAATGTCATGCTCAACGCGTTTCAGGTAACGGGTCAGAATATCCAGAAGGTGTGCCATGTCGATCGGTTTGGTCAGATCAGCGTCAAACCCTGCTGCGGCCATTTTCAATTTTGAATCGGAAGAAATGGAGGCTGTCAGCGCAATAACCGGAATGTCGGAAGTGACCGGGTTCTGTTTCAGAATCCGGCACGCTTCAATCCCGTTGCGATTTGGCATGACAATATCCATGATAATAATATCCGGTTCTGCTTCCTCGGCGAGGCGCGTTCCCTCAATCCCATCGATTGCCTCAATCACTTCTAGGCCGGTTCGCGCAAGTGATTCTGCCAGTAGTTTTCTGTTGTTGGCCGTATCGTCCACAACCAACACCCGGGCGGGCTCGAATTGAATATCTTTCAATTTCAGGGGCGGGGTCGCTTCCGCCTGCGAGCCATTGACGCTGGAAACAGCCACATTTTTAAACCGAATCGAAAAGGTGCTACCCTCGCCCACCCTACTTTCTATAGTGATGCGACCGTTCATCATCTCAACAAAACGTTTTGAAATGGCCAGCCCTAAACCGGTCCCACCATATTTTCGACTGCTCTGACCATCCTGCTGCTGAAAGGATTCGAAAATCAACTGTTGCTGATCTTCTGGAATACCGATTCCCGTGTCCTCAATATGAATATCAAAATGGACTTGCTGATTGTTCTCAAATGTCTCTGTCAGATTACCGCTCAACCTCACAAACCCGGAGTCTGTAAATTTGATCGCATTGCCGATGAGATTCAGCAGCACCTGGCGCACCCTGGATTCATCCAGCAGTAATACCGGAGGTAGATCTGGATCCAGCGCCACTTTAAAATCAAGCTTTTTTTCAGTCAAACGGACACTGAATACCTGCTGCATTTCTTCGAATATCCGACGGACATTCATCGGTTCAAGGCGGATATCCATTTTCCCGGCTTCCACCTTGGATAGGTCCAGGATGTCGTTGATCAATGTCAACAAAGCCTTTCCAGAAGTATGAATGGCATCCAGATAGCTTTTCTGCTTGGTGTCAGTAACCAGGGAATCCAAAAGCGTTGTGAATCCGATGACCGAATTCATTGGCGTGCGTATTTCATGGCTCATATTCGCCAGGAATTCACTCTTGGCCTTGTTCGCTGATTCAGCCTCCGCTCGTGCCTGCCGCAGTTCATCTTCGATCCGCTTAATCTCGGTAACGTCCTGCACGGTACCCATCATCACCTGGGGTTTACCCTCGCTGTCATTGGACTGAATCTCCGGTGTTGTGGTCGTCACCCAGCGGATCTCACCATTCGGCCGTTTAATACGGAATGTCATTGTCTCCGGCCGGGTTAGGTCCCTTCGTATATCCCTCGCCTGTCCGCTGATATAAAGCCGGTCCTCTTCATGGATCATCTCATCGGTCAGGTATTTGAAGGTGACCGGATCACTGGACGCTTCAATCCCGTAAATACGCTTGAGTTCGTTAGAAACTAACAATTCGTCAACGGACAAGTCCCATTTCCAGCTTCCCAGGTGCGCCATCTGCTGGGCTTTTTCCAGCAGGGCTTCATTTTCCCTCAGGGATGCCTCCGTTTGTTTCAGATCTGTAATATCAATCTGTATGGCCACGAAACCCTCAATGAATCCCTTTGCATCAAGAATGGGCGCGACTGTCTGGTGGGCATGGAATTCAGAACCATCTTTTTTGCGGTTGATGATGTCCTCATTCCATATCTGGCCGTTCAACAACGTATTCCACAAACCCCGGTAATACTCGATGCTCATCTGGCCAGATTTCAGAATTCTCGGTGTATTCCCGAGGACTTCGTCTTCAGAGTATCCCGTGATGACGGAAAAGGCTGGATTCACATATTCTATTTCACCCTCTACGTCAGTGATATAAATAGCAGCACCCGCCTCATCGACCGCTTTTTGAAATCGGCGCAAGCGCTCTTCCCTGTTCTTGTGACCTGAAATATCGGCATTTGTCCCAATGAATCGGGATGGTTGACCGTCTTCCGCCCATTCGACGACCTTCCCCCGATTCCGCACCCATTTATAAGATCCATCCTTGCAGAGCAGGCGGTGCTCCATTTCAAAGTGTTCTGACGTACCTGCCAGATGCGCTTTTACGGACTTCCCAACACTGCGAGCATCATCTTCATGCAACCGGGTCTCCCATTCGGAGATTCCTTCGCCTATATCAGCGATCTCATAACCCAGCATCCTTTTCCATTGGGGTGAGTAATAGACCGTATCAGCAACCATGTCCCAGTCCCAGACGCCGTCCTGACTCCCCTCCAAAGCAAACTGCCATCTCAATTCGCTGCTCTGCAACTTGTTTTCGGCGGCCTTCCGTTCGGAGATATCCCTGACAATGCCGGCAAAATAAAGTTGATCATCCACTTTCATCTGGCTGACAATGAGATCAATGGGAAAGACACTTCCATCTTTTCTCAACCCGGCAACCTCCCTGCCAACTCCAATGATTCTCGGAATGTGGGTGGTAATATAATTGTTGAGATAACCATCATGAGCGCTTTGAAACGGTTCAGGCATCAACATCCGAATGTTTCTGCCAATCACCTCTTCCTTGCTGTAACCGAACATCTTTTCCGCACCGGGATTGAACAGTTCGACAATGCCTTTATGGTTAATGGTGATGATCCCATCAACCACATTATCCATGAGCGCTTTCACCCGTCCATCACTTTTTCTGAGTCGAACCTCTGCCTGTTTCCGCTCAAAAACTTCCTGTTCCAATTCCTGGTTAATAGCAGACAGTTCAGCTGTCCTGGACTTTACAGCTTTTTCCGTTACCCGGGTTCGACCCACCACAATCAGCAGAAAAGAACCCAGCAATGAAACCATTGATATCCCGAATCCCAGAACGAGCCATGACTGCGTGGGACGATGGCTGGATAAAAACTTTTCTGTCGGATAGGTGTGTAGCGACCAGTTTCTGCCGGCAAACGACAGGCCCGACACCCAATGAAGCGCCAGTTGTTTCGGTCCATAAGGGTTCAGGATAAACGGTATAATCTCTTCCACCAGGGAAGGATCGTTGGCATATAGCAATCGCTGCCCCTTGGGAGCAGAATCATCCATCAGCCAGATGCTCATTCCAGACGGGTCCGTCTGTTTCAGCACACTTTCCACCAGGCTGCTCAGTTTATAGACCCCCAGTGCAAACCCTTCCAGTTTTTGGAGACGATCGATTCGGGTCAGCGGTGGACTGCTTTTTTGATAAATCGGCACAAATATCAGGACGCCATACTGAAGGCCCGCTTCCTGGACCATTTCAATCCTGGACGTTGCCAAGACCTCTCCCGTCTCTGCAGACTTTTTGAGGGTTACCTGACGTTCGGGGCTCGATGAGAGATCAAATCCCAGTACTCGCTCATTTCCCAGCAGGGGCTCGGCAAAGTAAACCGGAAAATATTCCGGTTTGTCAGACGCTGTTCTTAATTTTCCATTTGCGTCGATTTCCCGGATTTCAAACTTGGAACCGATTTCTTTCGATGCTCGCTGTTCGTATTCTATTCGCTGCGATACCGGAATTCTCGGGACCCACTCAAGCGCCTGGATACCCGGATTTTTCCGCAAAAAGCGTTTGACAAACTGTCTGAAATCATTCCGGTTGATTTCATCTGACGCATTGAAATAGCGTTCAATACTAAAAACCACCTCGACATCCGATTCAACCCGGGCCCAGAGTACATGGGCCAGATCGCTGGAACGCCGTTCAAACATCAGTCGCTCTTTTTTCCATTCGGTATTCCGACTGTAAATAGACAGGACGACAACAGCCACGGTAACTGTGATAATGGGAACCAAAACGACCAACCGGGCGTTAAGTCGGGCTCTTTCCATGTTGGCACGCCATGTCGATAACAGCGGCAGGATCACAGCCACTTCGAATATATCACAGACCCACCATCCAATCCATGTCATCGATATGTCCCGGGTTGGCAGAATATCCGCCCACAGCAATATCAATGTCCCGATCGTCGCGTTCAACAGGCAACTCACCAGACCCGCCAGCAGGATCATCTTCAAAATATCGACCATGCGGTCAGATCGGTGGGGAAAACCGATGAAGCGTTTGAGAAGGAAGGATCCCAAAGATGCCTGCAAGACTGCACTTAAGCCCACAATTGCTGATACCAGCCAGATGGTCGAAGCGGCATGGCTTCCATCAATACCGGAAAGCGTCGCCACACCGACCATCATGGTGGCCAGGTATATACCGGGCCAGATCCGGAATCCAAAGACAAGCATTCCCGCCAATGCTATTCCCGCAGATGTCCAGATGGCACCTGCGTGTCCAGGCGTTATGTAGAGGCTCATGGTCAACCAGCTGACCAGAATTATGGCAATACCGATGCCGATGGTCTGGAACAACCAGTTCTTAACGCTGGAACCATCTGAAAACCTCATAGAATCTCCTTGAATCTCGATCGCATATTAGGTCTTTTAATTTTGGATCCGGTTTCACATTTTGTCGCAGGACGCTTAATACAAGCTGATTTACTGATCGACTAGGGCGTCACCGGGTTATTCATGGATTGAACCGAGTGTATTCCATACCGGTTGACGGCACCATCAGACTTCTATATGAATAAGAGAGTTACAAACCCGAGCTTGGAACTACGCCATTATATGGAAAAAAATCAATTTACAACAGCGATAAAAAGGACAACCTGTCTCTTTATTCTGACAATGCTTTTATCATCTGTATTGAGCGCCGACAACCGGAATCGTTTTGACCCCTGGCTGGTCTACTATTCGAATGAAGCGACTATCGATTCCTTCTCACCCTATAGGATGCTTGTGCTTGACAGCGATTTCCATCCGCCTCTGGCGGATTTGAAAGCCAGGGGAAAGCTGCTGCTGGGCTATATCAGCCTGGGAGAGGTTGAATTCCATCGCGCCTATTTTGCGGAAGTGAAGCGTCAGGGCATTCTTCTGGACGAGAATCCGTTCTGGAAAAACAGCTACTTTATTGATATGCGGCAGGCGTACTGGCCGAAAAAAGTGATAACCACCCTGATCCCGCAGATTCTTGAAAAAGGGTTTGATGGCATTTTCCTGGATACCCTGGATAACCCGCTGCACTTGGAAAACCAGGATCCCGTCCGATACAGGGGAATGAAAGATGCGGCTGCCAGGCTGGTCAAAGGGATTCGCCTCCATTTTCCATACATTAAAATCATGATGAATCGGGCCTATGGGCTGATTGACGAGGTTTCCCCCTATATCGATATGATCCTGGGAGAGTCTGTGTATGCGGACTATGATCCGGCAAATAAAGACTACCGCCTGGTCGAGCCTTCGCTTTATGAATTCCAGATTGAACAACTCCGGAAAGCGGTCTTGAAAAACCCCGACATCGGTCTATATACATTGGATTACTGGAATCCGGATGATCAGGACATGCTCCGGAAAATATATCATGTGCAGCGACAAAACGGATTTATCCCACATGTATCGACTATCCTGCTGAATCGAATCATCAAGGAGCCTAAATGAACCGCCTGTTTGGAGCCTGCCTGGTTGCAGGACTGCTGCTGGCTTTTTTTCCACCCTTCGCGGTCGCACGATCTGCTGCTGCGGAAGAGCTCTCCCGAACCGTATTGGCCCTTTACCACAGTGATGACAAGGGAAAACCTCATTGGTCAAAGATCCATCAATTTGCTGAAATGCCGCTGAATCACCTGGGTCTTAAGCTCAAATACCATAATATCAAAGATGGGTTGCCGGATGCAAAAGAGATGGAAGGCCTGGTTGGCATTTTATCCTGGTATGCTTCTGGAACCCGATTGCGTGAGCCGGTAAAATACCTTAGGTGGGCTGAGGCAGCCATACGGTCGGGAAAAAAGTTGGTCATCATGGGTGACCCAGGCTTCCGAGAAGATGACACTGGAAAACCGGTATCATCGATTTACCTCTCCCGATTTTTCAGGCTTCTGGGGATACAGGACCTGGATGAGTGGGAGGAATATACTTACAACCTGGAATTCCTGCATAAAAACACAAAGCTCGTTGAATTTGAGCGCTCTTATAAAGGCTTTAACCTGCCATTTTCAAGACTGCGCGCGGAACAGGCCAGTGTCGCCTCTCATCTGGTTGTCCGCAAGACGGGCCAGCCGAATACAGAGAGCCATTTGGTGATGACCTTTCCGGTGGGCGGCTATGTCGCTGATGGTTACGCGGTTTTCATAAAAATGATTGACAACAAAGAGATTCGTCAATGGCTTATCAACCCTTTTGAGTTTTTCAGACTGGCATTTGATACGGACAGGCTTCCAAAACCCGATTGCGCGACACTTGCAGGGCGACGAATTTACTATAGCCATATCGACGGTGATGGATGGCTGAACCTGACGCAGATTGAAGAGTACCGGAAACAGAAATGGCTCTCCTCCAAGGTGATCCTGGAAGAGGTGATTCGGGCTTATCCGGATCTGCCCATTACCGTGACAGCCGTTGCCGCTGAAATCAATCCGGAATGGTCTGGAACCAAGGAAAGCCGTGAGGTCGCCCGGGAGATTTTCCGGCAGCCGCAGGTGGAAATCGGTAGCCACACATACAGCCATCCTTTCGATTGGGATTTTTTCGCCGATAACAATATCGACCGGGAAATACCCTATCTTCATAAGTATCCGGGTGGCGGCTGGGGGGGGAACCGCCTGAAAAACAGGTTTCTGGCAGCCATTTCAAAAAAGATTAAAAAAGACTCTTCATACCTGGAAACCTGGCTGGGTCGTGACGACTATCTGATCCCGAGAGCCTATGCCAACCAGCCGTTTGATCTGGATCTCGAGATCACTGGATCCTCGGAATACCTGAATAAACTTGCTCCCGACGGTAAGAAAACGGTCATCCTGATGTGGACCGGGAATACAACGCCCTTCATCGAGGCCATCCGGCAAACCCGGCTGTCCGGTCTTTACAATATCAACGGGGGAGATAGTCGATTTGACCGGGAATATCCTTCCTATGCCTGGGTTTCGCCTACCGGCAGAAGTGTTGGCAGCGAAATCCAGATTTACTCTTCTAACAGCAACGAGAATACCTACACCGACCTTTGGAGAGGTCGGTTTCATGGATTCAGGTATTTGAAAGACACACTCGAAAATACGGAACACCCCCGCCGCATCAAACCTGTGAACATTTATTACCACATGTATTCGGGTGAGCGGCGCGCAAGTTTGAACGCGATCATCAGTAACCTGAAATATGCACTCTCAAAAGAGATCATACCGATCAAGACCAGCCGCTACGCTGCCATTGCCGAAGGCTTTTATTCAACCCGGATTCTTCAGACAGGGGCCAGGAAATGGCGAATTGAGGATCGAAAAAAGCTTCAGACAATGCGATTTGACAATGTGTCTGATCGAACCGTTGACTTCAGGAAATCCATCGGGGTCGTCGGTCAACGGCGTTTCCAGGAAAGCCTGTATCTGTATCTGGACGAATCAGTTCCGACACCCGAACTGGCACTGAGAAAAATATCCGCACCAGGGTTCGACCCGCCCTATTTGATCCAATCCAGATGGCGCATCTGGCAGGTTGCCCGTCAGAAGAACCGAATTGATTTTAAGGCTGAGGGCTTCGGTCGGCCAGAGATGATCTGGCGAGTCCCCAAAATAGGAAAATACCGTATTGCCTTAGTTGATCGTACCGGAAACCGGAAAGAGATAGATGCCTCGGTCGATAACAACCGACTGCTGAAGATCAGCCCAAAGGGTCTGAAAAACGATGCGGTGGCGGTCACTGTTACTTATAAAGGACAGCAATGACCCGGCTCTTTTACTATGGAACGATTATCCTGGCTGTGGTGGGCCTGGGAGTCAGCTGGCTGATTTTCCCCGGAGATGATGAGGTTGCCTTTCTGCAATATAAGGATAAATGGTATTCGAAAGCGCTGGTCCTCTATGAACTGCAAATCGAGCAAGGGAACTACTCTGCGCAGGTGGTCAGCCCGTTGACCGATCTGTATCTGAAATACGGATTAATCGACAAGGCCGTTGAACTGATGGAGACCTTTGTCAAACGGAACCCCAATCATGTTGATGCCCTTAAAAAACTAGGTCTATTCTACCAGTATGCCCAGCGACAAAACGACTATACCCGCACCCTGGAAAGGGTTTATGACATCGAGCCTGATCCTGAAGTGCTGCGAAAACTGTCAGCTATCTATAATTTCAATGGGAACCTTGATCGCCAGATGACGGTTCTCAAGAAACTGACCACTCAATTCCAAGGAAGTAGACAGGACCACATTGACCTGGCCTACCTGTATGCATCACAACAGGATTATGAAGCAGCAGTGTCAACATTGGACCGGTTCGCCAAAC
>Ga0208904_1002393_pt1 | contig 11872 bp, 10 predicted proteins | sample AntAceMetag02UKB_FD_184774 | JGI IMG/M metagenome (GOLD analysis project Ga0208904, IMG submission 184774) | Saline lake microbial communities from Ace Lake, Antarctica - Antarctic Ace Lake Metagenome 02UKB (SPAdes) (version 2) | ecosystem: Environmental > Aquatic > Non-marine Saline and... | reverse complement strand
GCCCTAAGTACAAGTAGTACCAGCGACAGTACAGTAGCCTTAAGTACAAGTAGTACAAGTCTTGGTATAACAAGTAGCTCAAGCACAGCAGCCCTTAGCACAAGTAGTCAGAGTGAATCAGCCGGAGACGGACCATGGACAGATAATAATGCTACTCTAAGCGCTTTAGACGGGGATCTTGTCGCATACTGGCAAGCAGAGGATTTAACAGATAGCAAGGGAACACATACATTAACTAATACTAATAGTAGCACGTTTACAAGTGGAAAACATAATAATGCTTTTACTTTTGATGGAAGTAATCAATGTTTATCTGTGAGTTCTCATAGTGATTTTGCATTAGGAACCGGTGATTTTACTATATCGTTTTGGTCAAATCAGGAAACATATACAGATGATACACAGAGAATGTTTTGTGGTATAGGTGATTATACTAATTTTTCATTTGGTAGATTTAGAAATGGATTAGGTGGTGCTGTATTTTTTAATATTGGTGGATTAGTTAATTTATCATATTCATATAGCAATATAACAGATTTTGTTCATTTTGCTTTAGTGAGAGAAGGTACTGAAGTTAATTTATATGTTAATGGTTCATTAGAGTTTAATTCAACTGATATTTCTTCTTCCATTTCCGCAGGAGAATTATTAATAGGTGCACAACAATTTAGCGGTTCACCTGATGGATTTTTTAAAGGTAAACTTGATGAGTTTTTACTTATGAAAGGTCATGGTATGACTCAAACAGAAGTAACCGCTTTATATAACTCAGGTACAGGTGCCTTCTATGCTCCTGATAACTCTAGTAGCAGTACAGCAGCCTTAAGTACTAGTAGTACAAGCGAAAGCACAGTAGCCTTAAGCACCAGTAGTACAAGTCTTGGTATAACAAGTAGCTCAAGCAGCTCAGATGCAGAGGATTACAGCACCAGCAGCGCCGGTATAACAAGTAGTTCAGCTACTTACAGTTCAAGCACCGAGGGAGCATGATACTAAACACCTCAAAAAATAAATGGTTCTCTAAGGAAGATTTAGGGGAGCTGCTTGCTTTGTGTACTAAATATAACCTTAATGTAACTGGGATTAGAATAGTAAAGAACGAGGACTTAGAATGGCACGGGGCCGTAGCCTGCTTCTCAGTGCTACACCCTAATACAATTTACATTTGCGATGACCAACCAGACATGGCAAGGTTGATACCTTATATCGCCCACGAACTTGTGCACCGTAAACAGTGCATGTTCTGTGGCATTAATTTATATTTATTCCTGGCCCGGCCTTGGTGGCGTAAGTGGACCATAGAAAGAAGGGCCTATAAAGTAGAGGATAGAATACGTAAAGAGATATCAACAATTAAGTAAAAGTCTAACGCGTTAGACAATTGGAGAGACTATGGCTATTGAATACACAAAGAATTGGACCAGGCACTACGGCCGCACCGCGGACGCATGCCTTAAGCACCTTGCAGGCACACCTTTAAACTACCTAGAGATAGGACTCTTTGAAGGACGCTCTATGCGTATGATGATGGAGAACGTACTCACACACCCTGACTGTAAAGCCTGGGGCGTGGACCCATGGACCATTGAGTCTATGAACCGTAGACGCTACCCAGACTCAACCGCAGGGCACGCACGTATAGGAGAAGTCGAATCTAAGGCTCGCGCGAACCTGTTCGAATTTGATGATAAGCTGACATTGGTGAAAGCTAGGTCACAAGAGTTCCTGGCAAGTATGCCTTTCAATAAGGAGTTCTTCGATATAACTTATATAGATGGTATCCATAAAGTATACGGGTGCCTCGAGGACACAGTAATGTGTTGGCCTCTCCTTAAGGTAGGCGGCTATTGTGTATGGGATGATTACTCAAAGAATTGTGGTGTACCCATAGTGGTTGATCGCTTCCTTGAGATGATCCCAGGTGAATACGAAGTAGCCCCCAAAGGTGGCCAGTTAGCAGTTAAGAAACTTAAACCAATAGATTGGTAATTATATGGCATCCATAACTAAAACAAAAACAATAAACCCTTTACAGTTCATGCTGGGGCAGTTGCTTAAAAACAACTTAATGCTTATTAAGATTAAAGAAGGCACGATCCCAACTGAGACACCTGTTAAGGAGTGTATGGAGTATTTTAGCCGAACAATTCCGGCCGGTACATCCTATTTGCTTTTCACCCAAATCGATGGTAATTTAACACAATGTCCATCGTCTGCCTTCAGCACACAGGACATGGTAGCGTTTCATGTCAATGAAAGCACAGACACTGATACCGATCCGGTGGATTCAGAACGGGTTGTTAGCGCCGGCGGACTTTTTTAAGGAGAACAAATTGTGAAGGGTACAATCGAATTATTTGATGTCCAGGATGGTATCTGGACCTCTCGTGACGTTGTTAGTAATACCATACTAAATACTGGTTATGATGCTATGACCCGGGCTTTTGCCGGTGACTCTACATATGTCGTTAATGGTATGTACATTGAGTACACCAATACTACACCAGTCGAACCTACTATACCACTGACCAGGACCCCTGCTTATTACCAGGGCCTGACGTCACCTTTTGGTTATGTAAGAATAAAGACGCTATCTCAGCCTATCTATTCTACATCCAATGCTAATAAGTATATATCTAATGTTGTCACCCTCCTAGGTGTCACAGATGGTACAAGCGAGGGCGGAGCATCTATCATAGATGGCACATCCCAGTTTATATCATTAGCGTTGGTAGCAATACCACAGCTGAAAGAGAATTCTTATGATACTCTAGTCAGTGCGGCATCTATAAAAAATGGTTCAGGTACTTTCGCCCCGATTACTAAACTGGCTAATTCCCAACTTGGGTTTAAATGGTCACTTAATCTTGGAGATTAATTATGGCAACATGGCCAGATGATGTACCTGTCATACAGGATGGGGCAGACGGTGATCAAAAAACATTTAATGAACCTATAGAGGCTCTTACAGCACGTACTGATTACCTTAAGACAACGGTAGACGGACTTACTAATAAATCAAACCTTGTTTCTTATCGTGTAAACGTAACCACATCAGTTACAGCTGGTGACCTTGTATATTTCGACGCTGACTGTGATTGCTATGACAGAGCACAAGCCCTATGGGCTGACGCTTATGCAGTGAATGGCGAGATATTGGCATCACCCCAAGCCTATGTAAAAGGATGGGTTATTACCAAACACACATCAACCTCTGCTGACATATTACTTGAAGGACTCTATAAGAGCCAGACACTTGTTGATAGCCTTCTAGGCTCCAGTGCAGATCCGGGTATCTATTACCTATCTGCTACAGATGCAGGTAAAGCAACAGCAACAGTACCTCCTTTGAAGGTGCCTGCTATAACTTATTTAGGTAGCGGCAGCATTATCTTTGAAGCATCTGACGTATTCCAACCTAACCATTTACATAGAACACACGTATTACGTAAAACATGGCACCCCATAACTGACAGTCGGTTCGACGGTATGGATAAACCTTCATGGGCAACCATGGGTTATGACATAGCATCAGACACGGACTTCCAGGAATGGTTCGCATCCTATCCAGGAGCTATCACAATATTCATTGATGGCCTCTTACAGGATCCTAACCTGGTAGTTACCTCTACGGATAATATCTGGTACATGGGTACATATGCAGGGTCAAGTAGCAGTAGCAGTTCAAGTAGCTCTAATTCTACTAGTGACTCCAACAGCACATCAAGCAATACAAGTAGCAGCACCAGCGACAGCAGCAACTCAAGTAGTAGTTCAAGCAATACAAGTAGCAGCTCTGACAGTACAAGTAGTAGCCTAAGCAGCAGCTCCGGGGCAGGCGACTGGCCTAATGGAGCAGATAGTATTGTAGCCTACAACTACAGCCCTTTCACAAACGGGGAACCCGTCGTACGCGCGATCGGGTCCGACACTCCTTGTGAACTCTCAATAACATCCGAGAAGGGTCTAGCTAAGATAAACGCTATGCCTTGGGAAATAGACGTAGTAGCAGCAACAGGTAACGCAGTTATCAGTGTTGTTGATAAGCATCTTAAGGTTGCACCAGTGGTCACCTCTATTACAAGTAGCGGCGGTATCACAGTAACAGCAGCCGGCGCAGGTCAGGTAGACATTAGCACAGGTGACACAGTACAAACAGTCATAGATGCTGAATTGGTTAACCTGAACAATGCTGTAGAGCTAACAGATGATCCTTATTTTTATTATAACTTCCCGGCAAGTAGAGCGGCAGCTGTAATAGGCAAAGTAGCTGTACCTCGTTTAAACTCCGCTAATACATATGCAGCATCTGCATGGGTATACAGACGTGGTGTTATAGGCGGCGTAACAGGATCTACTATTACATTCCCGGCCATGACTGTAGAGCTTACACATACTGACTCTCCTAGGCAGAAATCCACAGTGGTTATACCTGCAGCACCGGAAGTAACAACATCAATCGCAGCAGAGGCTAATAGCATTCAGACTAAACTATACTTTGGAGAGACGCCTGCAGCTGATCGTATAACTGTAACCCCCGAAGGAACAGTCTACGTCAAGTTAAGCATGGCCTCTGACGCTTATGACAAATATATTACACGATTCGGTATTATCATTTACCTTGTAGCAGGTACTGGTAGTGTCGTAGTCCCTTGCGGGAGTTAAAAGGTTAGGAGGAACTTCGAATGCCTTATATTCCACTAGATGAATGGTTGGATAAAAATCAACACAGAGTCTTCCCTTTAGAAGATTCAATGACCGGTGAAGATGTTACCGGTTCTTTCACATTACCCACTAGTTTCATGGTGGACATCTTTCTATGTGTCCCTCCGGGTACCAACACCTCCTTGTTCTATGTTAAGTCTGTTGTAGTGCGGAGATATACAATAGACGTTGAGATAGGCTATGATGGGGCCGGTGATGAACTGACTGTTGGTAAGTTCACTAAGATACCACATGACCAAGCACTCAACAGTTCCTACACATTCGAGCCATCAGTACAGCCTCTGACGGCTAATAAAGTTTTTACTATTATGACAGGCGTATTAATCGTGGGCAACGTTGAGGAGTTATTAGAGCATCCCGGCGACTGGGCCTTCGAAGCAGCTTCAGCAGCCCTGTTGAATACAAGAGTAACCGCTGGCCTTGCAGGGGTAACCTCTATGATGCTGGACAATGACATTTACACAGGCAACATAGCTTTCCAGGAGGGCACAGGGGTGACTCTGACTCCTAGTTATGATACAACAAATAACCGGACAGTGATTACTATAGCGGCTGATCTGGGTAATCTTACGGATTTGGCTACACCATTAGTAGATGATGCATCCATCCTTCAGAATCTTACTGCACTATACGGAACGCCTATCGTTAATATTAACGGGGTACCACCTGATGCTAGCGGTAATTTCACACTTCAACCTATCGATTGTACTGAATTGACATCTATTGGTACCGGTCTTAGTATAGAAAACCCATGTTCATTACCGTGTTGTGATAAATCTACACTGGACGATGCTTACACATCTATATCAGAATTGAATTTACGATATGCCCGGATGGAGGGTTACTATCAAAGCATCGGTAGAAATATAAATGACTTACAATCAAGAATGATAGCGTTGGAAATATGAGCGACTGTAATATTATTAACAAACTTGTTGTACTGGATAAGGACGGCACTGAAAAGATTGTCGAGAACACAGTATCCAGTACTATTACCGGTGACATTAAACTGGTAGGTGGCAACGCCTTTGCAGTGGAGCAGGACACTAGCGCCGAGAACCTCCTTATTATAAGCGTCGACGGCTCAGTTAGCGCAGATGATCCAATATACAGAGCTAAGTGGCTTGAAATGATTAATGGATCTACAGCACCCAGTACAGACTACAGTGGCCTCCCTTATTACATAGCCTCAATAAATAAAGCCCTACCCCTAGCTGATAATACTTTTTTCCTTGTAGGGGGCCTATGTCCTCAACTCGGTTTATTTGGTCGTACCTGGGAAGACTATGTAAGACCATCGGCTATACCGAATCAACTGGAATTCTATGACCTCTGTGAAGCATGCCTCGATTGTGGGGACTATGAATTACTATTTGAATATACCGATCGTATAGAGGATTGGTTGGATGAGAACAAAGATGATAACCTTACAACTGGTCTTAAACTATTCAAACAATATCAGGCAACTGTTCACTATTGGAACTATATTGTACATGCCCAGAGCATACCATTTAAAGTATATGCACTGGGGGATGATGTAGGTGTAAAGTTGGGTATAGATGCCTTGACTGCGGACCTTTCGACAATGTTGTAATTGAGGTTACAGCTGTCTTAACATCAGGGAGTGAGCCAACAGCAGAGACGTGGCAGTTGACTGGTCTTAATCTGGAACCTAATACCTTGGATGTTGATGTGTATGCAACAACAAGCAAGGCAGTTGTTGCAATAGGCAGTATAGATAAGAATGAATTTGCAATAGCTACATTAAGGTATAACACTACTGTGGATCCTGTAGGGGATGAACCTGGACAAATAACATCCACATACAGAATAACAGCTACATGGTTCGATACACATCTGGGCGCTAGTGTGAGTAGGTTTAAAGATATAACAGTAACAACACCACCAGCACCGGATCTTTACGCATGAGCTTAAACATAAACAATAGAATACAGCTTTACTCTGAGAATACTAATATGAAGTATCCTTTAAGTGACTTTCATGAGACTGCTATTCCGTTTGATGCTTTGGTGGATATGGCCTTAAGTGTCCCGGAGACCTATAGTCAGAATATAAAAATGACTAATCTTGTACGCACTCCTACTTATGCCTTTGTATCTTTGGAGTCTAATGAGGAGCCTATAGGGCATCTCTTTATAACTAACCCTGTAGCGTTTAAAATATATCCTATGACTATGTTCCATAAAGGAACTGGTTGGTTGGTGTTTGGCCCGGCAATAGCAGAGGAGCATACGTTTAAAGGGGTCGCTGTTGAGATAGACCATAGATGTATACTACCCAATCTATCTACAGAGACCCAATTCAAGCTGTCAATCAATGGTAGAGAATATGATATGCCCAATGTACTTAATATAAAAACTAATTACTTCCTAACATCAGACAAGGAAACAAGAGAGCATGATCAATTACCTGCAGAGTTCACACCGATAGAGAGTGATTGCCTTACATTGGGTATAAATGGATTAGCTGTGTCAGAGGATGTTCTAAAATATAGTATGATAGATAATGATTTCGCGGACCTACCTTTGTTTACAATTAATGGTGTAAGTCCGGATGCTAATGGTAATTTCAACCTAGCCTTAGAGGCGGATGCTATCGGGGAGTCTGCGGAACTTAAACGTGTAATGGACACAGCTTCTGGTAGAGACCTGGGCTTTGTGGCTATTACAGGTGGTGTGGAGGGGTGCGTTGACCCTTATAAAGAATTGAATGCTAAAATTAAACCAGGTAAGGAGGGTTATGGGGTTGCTTATGACTTACCCCTTGATGACCTTATACCCTACGAATCTAGTAGCTCAAGCAGCTCATAAAGGAGAATCATGGCAGTAGTATTTAATAATGAATTTAGAGATATGGCCGCAGAGGCTAATTTTCCGTTCACAACAGCCAGCACATTGATACAAGATGCGTTGGAGATTGACATCGGTTGCTTCCTTGATGCTACGATATACCCTTTAAATGTTCATACAGCTCCTTATTACATAGCCTCTATTAATGGTAACTACGGCACCAATAACCAAGTAGAGCTCGTTATATATGATGCAGGCACCTTAGAAGTATGCAAAATTGTGTGCGACTCAGAGACAGACACAGCCATGGCGACTGATGCTGATGGTAGTATCGTAGGTGTTATAGTATATAACCAGGGTTTGCTAGCTGAACTTATTGGTAAGGTGGGTTGTTCAGATATAACCCTAACCTCTAATGTAGCAGAATTCACAGCCGGTACATGTTTTTCCACAGAGGCTGACGGTAACCTGTTTATAAAAACAGATACAGACTCTTACTCGGGTGACGTTGTTATAACAGCCTCTAAGGGTGTACACTTTGAAACAGAACCTACACCTGACCTGGGCAGCAGTACCAGCAGTAGCAGTTCCTTTAATCAAACCTACTCCAGTACAAGCAGCAGCTCAAGCACAAGCCAGAGCAGCAGCAGTAGCAGTTCAAGTACTGCGGCTCGTAGCACAAGTAGCATATCCCCCTCAACAAGTAGCAGTGCTTTAAAATCAACGAGTTCTACCAGCTCCTCTCAAACTCAGAGCACAAGCTCGGTATCAGGAGGCCCCCTTAATTCATCCTCCAGCTCCTCCACTGAGCATTGTGATCCGTGGGACACAACATCTGCTACCTTCTTTCATTATAAGTTAAATGACAATAACGGGACACACACAGTGGTTAATTCTGTGGGTGCTGATGGTACTCTTTCCTCTACAGGGACATCAACAGTCACATCAGATTTATCAGTGACAGGTAAGATTGATAGGGGCTTTGAATTCACGCCCGATGCTGGTGGTACCGGAAATGTTACCTATGTTAATACTGTAGGGTCTAAAGCATTAATGCAGAATCCTTTTACCATGGCGTTTTGGATAAAACCCGAGGATGAGTATCCTGTGTATGATAACCCAGCCGACGTAATAGGTGTAAATGATACGTATAGCGCAACAACTAAATTTATAATAAAACACCAAAATGCAGGACTAATAGTTGAATATTATGTAAATAGTTCCGGCGGGGTTGTAAGTACCGGTACCATATGGCCGGCATCGCCCCCTGTCCCTTCACCCGCCTGGAAACATATAGTAGTAACGATAAATGCATCTAGTATATTTATATATGTTGATACTGTATTAGTTGGCTCAGGTCCTCACTCGGCGGTTATGACATCATTTAGTCCTTGGACAGACCCCATCTTGGGTTCTGTTTATGGCTACCAGGGTCCAGGATATGGAGGTGCCAGTGCTGACACAGAGTCATTTAATGGGATTTTAGATGATGTCCGTATATTAAACCGTGCACTAACAGACGACGAGCGCGAGGGTCTTTACAATGAAGGTAATGGCACAGAGGATCTATCTGGATGTCTTCCTGTCTCCTCATCATCCAGTAGTCACTCTAGTAGTAGTTTAAGCGATTCTCTTATATCTCTTACAGTAACACAATATAGAATGAATGACGTAACAGGTAATATTATAGTCAATGATACTGGCTCTAATAATACTGATGCTTATATAACATCAACTGTAAGTGCTGCAGCTACGTATCTTGCTAGCATACCCGGTAAGATAGACAAGGGTTTATTATTTAATGAGACGGTGGGCGGCGCACGTCTTGATATATTACACCCCTTCGGAACCAATTGGCCTACTGTGCCTGTTCCTGCACTCTATACACCCTCTTTCGCTGACCCCTTTACCCTGACGTGCTGGGTCCGGCCTAGTACCGGTTTCACCACAGGAACCATATTATACGCTGCAGCTAACAGTGGGAGTGCTATGCTTCAAATATCGAATGGTCATCTTGTGATGTCTTACGCGGCAGCCCAGGTCCCTAGTTATAGTAAGTGGTGCCAACTGAGATCTGATGCGTCCGTCATCACAGCCGACAGCTCTACATGGACCCACATTGCCGTAGTGGTCAAAGATTCAGATATTCTATTCTATGTTAATAATACACTGACCGCTGCTTCCTATGTTTCCTGGGGCACTAACATGTCTTCTATAACTATGAATGATTGGAAAACATACGTTAATAGTACCGGTACAGTAGCAGCCCTAGGACGCAGCAGCCTATCAGGGTATGATTGGTATATAGGGGGTTTAGAGGATTTTAGATTAATTGCAAAGGCCCTGACCACTGGTGAGATTTCTTCTATCTGGAATGGTGGTAATGGTACTTATGATTTAGATCCCACTGGGTCATCCTCCTCAGGTGGACCCGACCCGAGCAGTAGTAGTTCCCCTGAGAGTCAAGGGAACTTTAGTAGTACAAGTGAATCAAGTAGCAGCTTCTCTTCAGTATCTGAGTTATCTTCGAGTTCTATAAGCATTAGCGAATCAAGCAATAGCAGCAGTAGTAGTTCAAGTTGGAAGTTCTCCAGCAGTAGTAGCAGTACATCAAGCGAGGGTTTAACAAGTAGCAGCAGCAGTAGCTCCAGTAGTGACAGTAGCTCAAGCCCCAGCAGCCTTAGCAGTGAAGCAAGGACAAGCGGCATCGTATCTATAAACGTATACGGTGAGCTTTTTACATTAAATCAACCTATAGTAACTATAAATAACCGACCAATGGAACATGCATGGTTAGCCGCCCACCCGTCATCAGCCGTAAGAGTAAAGACTGATCCGGATGAAAAATTAATTGTAGGAAAAAGCAAGGATTTCGGAAGTGCCACTTAGAAGACAAAGCTCAGAAATACTTTATCCCTTCACACCGGATGCAGAAACGTACAGAAACGCCCTTTCCGGCGTCGTAGACGCATTCTTTGTAGTAAAGGGACTCGGGACCTCGGGTCCTTACCTAGACGACTCAACGAGCAGTTCTACGATCGACATAGGATGGCCTATATCCAAGCCATACTTTGGAGCCCTCTACTCCATGGAAATAACAGCCCTGGCTAGTACTTATGTATTCTATGTAAAAGCACCCGACAACTTCTGGCAGCTCCTTACCTTTGATGTTACCCGCGGCCAAGGACTGGTACGCGTGACTAGTAACGAGGACAGCTTTTCATTTATAATTATAAACTCTGACACTATGTATGATACCGTAGGTACCACTACAGAGATGTGGGTCGAACTGGAACCCAGCAGGATAGTATACCAACTAGATGAAATCAGAAGTGTCAGACTTACTAACGAGTACAGAGAACATGATACGCGTATAAGGCCTGAGTCAGTGGAGGATCACACAGATGTAACAGTATTCTTACTTGATGATCCTACCCAGGTCTTACAATTAGTAGATGGATATAACTGTGCCCTACATTATGATGATGACACAGAGACTTTAACTATTACAGCTGATCCTGGTTTAGGTAAGGGCAAGCCCCTTGAGTTCCCTTGGGACAGCGATGCCATTGACGTATTCAGCGGTATTAAATCAGTCAACGCACAGAACGTTGATGGTAACTTAGAAATTGAATTTGGAAAAAGTATTGTACCTGCCTATGGAACTAACAGTTTAACAATGCATATTAAGGAAGATTGATGAAATGTCACGCATACCAGCATACAGACCAGGTTACGGCGATTCCGGCGAGAACCCCGGCTATGATTGTATTGGTATTACGTATGACATAATCCCTCCGATTGATTGTGTTCCCCCTAATGGTTATAAAGAGATACCCCCTGCTATGGAGGGTGGCATAACCAATACACCATGGGAGAACCTTAACCTACTAGACAGTGACAGCCGCCTCAACGCATTCAGAGATGACTGCGGTTGGGACTTTGATCCTTTTGAAGGAGACACCATCGACCTTATGCTGGCCTATACTGATAACGGGTTGCAGGCTTACATTGAAGATGATTGCTATGACGCTTCCGATGAATATACTCAAGGATACCTTAATCCCTTTGCTAACACACCGGCCGCTGGCTGTGGTGAGAGTTGCGGAGACGAAGAAGCGGCTAGTTCCAGCTCAAGTAGTTCCAGCTCAAATAGTTCCAGCTCAAGTAGCTCAAGCTCCAGCAGTAGCAGTTCAACCAGCTCCAGTTCAAGTAGTAGTAGTAGTAGTTCCAGCTCAAATAGTTCCAGCTCAAGTAGCTCCAGCTCAAGTAGCTCAAGCTCCAGCAGTAGCAGTTCAACCAGCTCCAGTTCAAGTAGTAGTAGTAGTAGTTCAAGT
>Ga0208904_1002389_pt1 | contig 11886 bp, 12 predicted proteins | sample AntAceMetag02UKB_FD_184774 | JGI IMG/M metagenome (GOLD analysis project Ga0208904, IMG submission 184774) | Saline lake microbial communities from Ace Lake, Antarctica - Antarctic Ace Lake Metagenome 02UKB (SPAdes) (version 2) | ecosystem: Environmental > Aquatic > Non-marine Saline and... | reverse complement strand
CGGGAAGTACAGCTCCATCCAGCCAAGTTTAGCCATTTTTTTCCATTTCGCCGCAGAATATCCGGATTCACTATCTTCAATTTCCCGTACTTCATCAAAGGGACATTCTTTTGCCAGGAATTCATCCACAGATTTGCGCAGCATATCCTGTTCTTTTGTGTAATCAAGATTCATTGTTTTCCTCCATTATCATTCAATCAGAGATTTTTTTTATTTGTCAGTTTTTATGAGGTTTTTTCAGCATTCAGCAGACGATTCTGTCTATTTGAACTTCAATCTCGGCAAGCCGAGACCGGTCCAGGCGATAAGGTTTCTTTGAATCTCATTCGTACCGGCATAAATCGTTGCACCTTTGCAGAATTGATAAAGCTCGACCATACTACCGCCGAGAGGTGCACAGGCGCCCGCCTCCAGTTGGCCATGGGGCCCCATAATCTCTGTTGCATAATTCGCGAGTTGTTGAGCCAGTTCAGTGGAATATAACTTGGATTCAGATGCCGCTGTAATCAAAGACATAAAATCTTTTTTTTCATGCAACCAGGCAATTTTGTAGGCCAACGTGGTCCCTAACTCAGACCCGATAAACACCTCCACCATTTTACGTCTGGCATTGGGATCTTTAGAGAGCGGCTGTCCATTACGATTTGTGGTTTTTGTATATTCGATCAGACTTTCCAGCATTTTTTTGGCCCCGGAAAACCCGCCTGCACCACTGCGTTCAAAATTCATCGTTTGCCGGGTCAGGTTCCATCCCTCACCCTCAACACCAATTAAATCTTCTGCTGGAATCTTGACATCCTTAAAAAAGACTTCATTATACACATGTTCACCATCCATAAAAGCCAGCGGCCGCACTTCGATTCCCGGCAAATCCATGCGCAGATGAAAGACGGAGAGTCCCTTGCCCCGTTTAGAGTCCGCATCGGTTCGTGCCAGCAAAAACATAAATTCCGCCTTATGCCCACCAGTTGTCCAAGTCTTTTGACCGTTGACAATATAATGATCCCCTTCACGAATAGCGGTTGTCGTCACGGATGCCAGATCGGATCCGGCATCCGGCTCGCTCCAACCTTGGCAATAGAAGGCTTCTCCTATAGCGATCGGTGGCAACAGACGCTGCTTCTGCTCTTCAGTTGCACCGACCAGTAAAGTTGGAGCAAACATGCCGACAGCAAATGCATCTACACCTGGTGCGCCGTAATAACCCCTGACATCATCGAAGATAACCTGCTCCATGATGGTTGCTTCCAGTCCACCATATTGCTTAGGCCAACCTAAGGAAAGCCACTTTTTCTCACCTAGTTTACGAGCCATGTACTTGTGAAACGCAAACCCTTCGTCCGATGTGTAGACACCTTCAAGTCCGCCATTACCAAATTCGGACGGGGCGTTATTCATTTCAGCTTCAAAAAAAGTCTCAAATTCCCTTTTTAACGCTTCCTCTTTATCGGTCAGTTTAAAGTCCATGATTTTCTCCTTTGTCAGTTTTGGTGAAACAGTGAAAAAATTAATTGGAATTCATTTGGCTGACTACAGCCAGATAATGGTCAATCATTCGGCACCAAACGAGATTTACTCTCCTTGCACTGATTCGTCTTTCCGATATATCTGCCAAGCAGCTGCGAATTCGACTGGCCTCTCCAGATCAAGCGCATTTGTGGCTTCCGGGCGGTTGAGTGAAATAATATGCAATCTGATTTCGTTTCTCAAAATGCAAGGCCATAAAAATGCTCCCATTGATGTCTATAATCGCATCGTTGGCATTTTTACAGCAGTGATAAACCGAACACTCCCAGCCAAACCTGAACTAGTTTCAGTTATTGAATCACTTTCAATTGTTCAACCTTTTTCTATGTGATTAGGTGTTAAAAGTCAACCCCTGCCAAGATATTAGACCTGTACACTGGGGATACCATTTCCTGATATTTGAATTTTAATCAGGCACATCATATACTTCCAGCAGACCTTTTTCACATCACTGTCTTTAAGTGAAAAATATTAACTCAGCTTTCTCATTTATGGAAATAACCCTTATACGAATGTCTTATCTCTTGTCATTCCTGTGAAAGCGGAAATCCAGTGAAATATAAACGTTTACACTGTTGAGAGATTGAGGCCGCAAAACTGTCGGAAATATCTTTGCCGGATCCCGGTGAAATTCGGCACCTGAAATTCCTTTGTCTGAGCACTGAATCGCGAGACTCGCAGCGAGAACGAGTTTGGGATTTCATCGTACACGATAAGGTATTACGGTTTATAGAGGCTCTGGTAACTATTTAATTTGACTTTTTCGTACTGAAGATCTGTTGTCTTTTTAAAAGGTTTTTCTTCATTTCGGTAGCCAATGGAGATAATCGATTCAATATTGAGATTTGCCGGGATATTCAACAGTTCAGCAATATATGCTTCTGCTGATTGTTGTGAGTTGTAATTGCGGCCTCTGACCTGGACCCAACAACTCCCCAGACCAAGGGATTCTGCTGTCAGTTGTCCCATAATGGCCGCGATAGTGGTATCCTCAATCCACGTTTCAGCTGTAGATGAATCGGCACAAATCACAATCGCCAAACCAGCGTTTTTTAAAAACGCTGATCCGTGGGGCTTCAGTTTGGAAAGTGGTTCCAGCAGCGTTTTTTCTGTCACAACAACAAACTCCCACGGTCTCAGCCCCTGGGATGTCGGTGCCCTCAGCAGAGTTTCGATTATTTGCTCGATTTTCTCCGTTTCAACTGGTTGTTCAGTGTATTTTCGAATACTTCTCCGCTTACGAATCTGTGAAAGAAACATATATCCTCCAATTTGATCAAAACCCTGTTTACATGCTAAAAAGTTAGGATATCGGACATTCATCCGTTCTGTAAATTCCAGCATTTCGACTACACCTAATACTTAACCCATGATCGATCAAGATGTCCTGCAACGTTTTATTTTTAGCGATTCAGATGTGCGCGGTGAGATCGTACACTTGAATCAAAGCTACCAGACCGTTATTCAACAAGCGGATTATCCAGCAAACCTCCAAAGCCTGATGGGCGAAGCGATGTGCGCAGTCATTCTTCTGACGGCGACCTTGAAATTTTCAGGAAAATTGAGCTTACAATTGCAGGGAGACGGGATTGTCAGCTTATTGTTAGTACAATCCACACACAAGCAGGAGATTCGTGGTAACATTCAGTGGCAGGGTGACACCGGAACTCTCGGTTTCAGAGAACTGGCGAAAAATGCCACACTGACAATCACGATCGAACCGGAAAAAGGGACCCGTTATCAGGGAATTGTTCCCCTGGATGGAGACCAACTCAACCAATGCCTGGAAAACTATTTCCTGCAATCCGAGCAATTGCCGACACGTATCTGGTTAACAGCAAACGCTGAAGGTGCTGCCGGAATGTTGCTCCAAAAACTACCAGAAACAACCGATAATAAGAACCAGCACAGCTGGGAACACATTACAATACTGGCCGAGACAACCACTCATCCTGAGCTTTTGAATTTGTCCAATGAAGCTTTCTTATACAGACTCTTTCATGCTGAGCAAGTCCGCCTTTTTGACCAACAAGCAGTCATTTTCAAGTGCAACTGTTCAAAAGAGCGTTGTGAACAAACAATTATCAGCCTGGGCAGGCAGGAAATCGATGATATTATCCAAGAGCAGGGACATGCTGCCATCACCTGCGAATTTTGTGCAACCAGCTATTATTTCGAAACCGATCAACTGCAAAAGTTATCTTCGGAAGCCAAGGTAAAAAAAGAGATTTAAGCTAGAGTAGTGTTTCAAATAGAAGACGATTTGCATGATTTCAATGGTAGCATAAGTTTCAGCTTTAAATCCGTCGAGGGGATTCTGATGCAAAACACAGATAGTCCCTTGACTGAACAGGGGGAAAAGTTAAAAAATACAGTCTGAAAAAGATTATTCGAACATTTACCGAGATCCCGATGATAACTGAGTTGATCAGCTGCTTACCGTATATATATTCGGTTTTCTGATTTTACCTTACAGGCTTAAGACTCAAATCCAACCCATTAGACAATTTAGATAACGGGAAGCAGAACCAGCTGACTGCAACCCGGAATAAACCATCCGTAAATTTTTGGAACCACTACAATAGATAAAGCTATGAGCGAGACACAGCAGGATTCTTTACTAGATAATTGGCAAAAACGGGAAGCGCTCTCGGAATCAGCACTTCACCTGATCGGAAAACTATATCGAGAGCAGGGAGTCGTTTCATTGATATATGGCCGGCCCGTGATTAATTTTTCTCCAATTGAACTCATCAAGGCGCATCGTTTTGTGCGACAGATTGAAAAAATAGAACTGTCAATCCATGACAGTTTCCCGATTCTGGAAGCGGTTAGCAGTTTAAAGCTGCCGCCGGTCCGGGTTGATTTTGGTATGCTGACTTCACAGTATTTGAAGTCCGGAAAAACGAAAGGTCCCAAAGAGTTCGTAGAGGAACAGCTCAGCGATATTATCGGCCAGCAAGACGATTCCATAGGATCACCGCAGGATGTTGTTCTATATGGATTCGGTCGGGTCGGCCGACTGATCGCCCGCTTGTTGATTGAGCAAACCGGCAGTGGAGATCGCCTGCGTTTACGGGCTATTGTCGTCCGCAAAGGCGCTGGCAACGATTTGCAGAAACGAGCCAGCCTGTTGCGCAGGGACTCAGTTCACGGAAGCTTCAAGGGCACCATTCAAGTTGACGAAGAGGCCAAGGCCATTATTGCAAACGGTAGTTTCATCCACGTTATCTATGCGGACTCACCAGACAAAATGGATTATACCCAGTACGGCATCGACAACGCACTGATTGTCGACAATACCGGAATTTGGAGAACCGAGGAGGACTTGGGCCTTCATTTGAAATCCAAAGGGGCGGCCAAGGTCCTGCTGACTGCTCCGGGGAAAGATAAAATCAAAAATATCGTTTTCGGAATCAATCATCAGGAAATTAATGCCGATGACAAAATCCTGTCAGCCGCCAGCTGCACGACAAACGCCATCGTGCCGGTTTTAAAGGCTGTAAATGATAAGCTCGGAATTATTAACGGCCACCTGGAAACGATTCATGCCTACACCAATGACCAGAACCTGTTGGACAACTACCACAAACATGAACGCCGTGGCCGTAGTGGCCCGTTGAACATGGTGCTAACCAATACCGGCGCAGCCAAGGCAGTCGCCAAAGCCTTACCGGAACTGGCCGGTAAGCTGACTGGCAACGCCATTCGAGTTCCCACCCCCAATGTATCCATGGCGATGCTGAGCTTGAACTTTGAAAAAGAGACCACCAAAGAAAAACTCAATCAGCACCTGAGGTACATCGCGTTGCATTCTGAATTGAGAGATCAGGTCGACTACACGACCTCTACAGAGGTAGCCTCAACCGATATGGTCGGTTCACGCTTTGGCTGTGTGGTCGATTCCAGCGCGACGATAGCCGAAGGGAACCGTTGTGTCCTCTATCTCTGGTACGATAATGAGTTTGGATACAGCTGCCAGGTCGTCCGGATTATTCAACAGATGTCCGGCATCATAACCGACGTATATCCAAAGAGTTAGTTCTTGACAGGCGACCGCAAGGATAACAACAACTGAAGGGAGACGGTGATGAAAAAAACTGGCAGAAAGAGAATAGTATTCCTGATATCCACTGTTCTGATTTTGGCATCATTTCCCGCAATGGCCGTCGAATATATGTATAGAGGAAGTCGCGGGTACGAATACTATTCCTGCGGTACCGAGGGCAGAGGGGGAATCGTCAAAGTCATGAAAATCGGGGATGATCGATTTCGCATATACAGCAAACAGATGACCGGGGATTTTGAGATTTCAACCCGGACCGTTGATAAAACTTGGTGTCTTGGACCTGTGGGCGCAGTAAGGATTGTCTGTGGATTCTGCAATGTGCCTCTTGAGCAAATTATGGTCCGGCCGAACGAATGATCCGACAACCTTAATTTGCCCTCATTCTGGTCGGACAGGTGATTTACTGGCCAGAAGTGTTCTTCCTGCATTTTCCTCCCTTAAAGAAATCAGAGGGATTATTTAGTCCGTTTTTTATCTTATCCACAAGCCTACTCAAGTATACATTAATATTATGACAAAAAGTAATGAATGCCTGCTGGTAGAAAAAAAAGACTATGTCTGCACCCTGATCCTGAATCGACCAGAAAAGAGAAATTCTCTCTCCCCGGAACTGCTGATCCAACTGACCGACACGCTCAACACACTGTCGCAAGATGATAAAATCCGAACAATCGTCATCCGGGGCGTCGGGGATAAGGCTTTCTGCGCAGGACACGATATCGGCACATTGACATTTGATGAATCGAAGAACAGCGGACAGATGACAGATCAGTCCAACCCTTTTGATTCAGCCATGGAAACTATTATAAACTACCCCTATCCTGTGATTGCAATGATGAACGGATATGCTTTCGGGGGTGGGTGTGATCTGGCGGCATCATGTGATATCCGGATCGGTGCGGCTGACATCAAGATCGGCATGGTACCGGTAAAATTAGGTGTGGTATATGCGCTCAGCGGATTACGTCGATTTGTAAACGCTATCGGGTTTTCCAACGCCAAGGATCTCTTCTTCACCGGAGCAACTTTTGAAGCGGAGCAGTTGAAGGAGATGGGTTTTCTGAACTATCTGGTCCCCAAAGATAATCTGGAATCCTTCACCATGAATCTGGCCCAGGGAATTTCAACCAATGCCCCGTTATCGTTGAAAGGAATCAAGCGGAATCTCAATATTCTGTCCAGTGCGATTCAAATCGGAGAAGAGGCGTCCCAGGAAGGGGCAGAGCTTGTCAGAAATTCCTTTCTTAGTCGGGATTTCAAAGAGGGGCAGACTGCGTTCTTCGAAAAAAGAGCGCCTAAATTTGAAGGCAGATAGAGAGGAATAAAATGATTTTACGTTTTTTAAGGAACAAGCTGGTCGAAGTTGAACCGCGCCCAGACGGGGATCTATCGCTGGCTCTGGAACAGGACCCTGAGCTCAATCAACATCAATTTCTACAGAATTGGAGTGCTCCCACATGAAAATAGATCTCCATTTGCACACCCATCCCCGCTCTCAATGCAGTTACATCAACCCCGCCAACCTTGTCGCCGAAGCGAAAAAAATCGGCCTGGATGGGATCTGCCTGACCGAGCACCAAGTACTCTGGGATGAAGATGCCGTCAAGGAACTTATCGGCGATAGCGATCTGAAAATATTCCGAGGCAATGAGATCACCACCGCACAGGGTGATGTACTGGTGTTCGGTCTCGAAAAGGATATTCAAGGCATCATCACTATCCAGGAACTTCAGCAGGAAGTTCAAGCCGCTGGGGCGTATTCAATTCTAGCGCACCCTTTTCGTGGCTTCAAGACATTCGGGATTTCCGACTTGCAGATGAGCGTCGATCAAGCCTGCAAAAAAAAGGCTTTGCAATATGTCAACGCTGTTGAAATCAAGAATGGAAAAGTGTCCCCTAATGACAACGAAATGGCGCGCAAAGTAGCTGAAAAACTGAAACTTCCCGGCACTGGAGGTAGTGATGCTCATAATCTGGATGACATCGGGACCTATGTCACCGTGTTTGAGCAGGATATTCAAGACGAAAGTCAGTTGGTCGAGGCGCTACATGCAGGTATTTTCGATGTTGCTGAGGGGAAATCCGGGGAAACGTAACCACTCCCTGGGGCTACAACGTCATCTGTTTTGCGGAAGTACATGCCCCCGTATTTCCGGCAAGCGTCCGGAATGATCCGGAAGAGCACCTGCCAGCTGTTGACACAAGTCAAAATATTCGCATCTTTCCTGACCAGCTCCAGGTTCTCAGTGAACGATTTCTGAGAGCAGCCAGTATATCAGCGTAGAATCAAGCAGTTAAAAGATCAGAAAAACAATCAAGGGAACCGCTCATGGCAGAAAACAAGTCCGGTATGATGAAATATATGAAGTACAGCACGATTGGCATCGAGCTGTCTCTTTCAATTATCGTGGGCGGAGGCATCGGCTACTGGCTGGATACGCAGCTTGGCACGGAGCCCTGGATGCTTATTTTCTGGCTGATGTGTGGCATGATCGCCGGGTTCCGGTCCCTGTACAAAGCAACTAAACGTATAATGAAGGAAATTAACGAGAATGAAGATCAAGGATCCGATTGAAAAGACAAGAGTATTAAAATTGAACCTGAGCCTGCTGTTTGTTTTTGCCGCCTTATGCGGCGGCGGATATGCGGCAATGGGGGTTGACTTTGCGAAGGGGACATTGATAGGATGCGTTGTCGTAGCGATCAACTTTTTTATCTCACAGCGCTTAATCGGCAAGCTGATTCTTGAGAAAAAGCTGCAGATCAACCTGTTGTTGAGTTATTTTTTTAAGCTCGCCCTATCGATTGTCATCCTCTTCCTGGCTGTGATCCGGCTGAAAGTGGATCTGATCGGGCTGATGCTGGGTCTTTCGTCTATCTTCCTGGCAGTCGTTCTCTCAACGATGATCAAGAGAGATCACCCGGAAGAAGAAGGCGATTAGAAAGGTCTGATCATGGCTATCGACCCGAAATAATTCAAAACCCACTTTTCATAAATAGATTATGGCAGCTAATGCATTTACATGGGGCTCCCTGATGACACCTGTGTCAGAACAGATGTCGCACTACGGGGTAGATCCACATGTTGGTATTGATGTGCTTTTTACTTTCGGGCTTCTGGTTGTTCTGGCCTATTTTGGCGGCAGGAAATTCAGAAAATCCGAAATGGTAGAACCCAGTGGAAAACTGGATTTTGCCACGTTTTTTGAGATAACGGTGGGTGGATTATACAATTTTACTAAGAATAGTCTGGGCGACAAGGCAAAATCGGTCTTCTTTCTGACGGGAAGTTTCGCCTTTTTTATTCTTTTTAACAACGCACTGGGGATCATTCCAGGTTTTAATCCTCCAACCGATCAATTTAATGTCACGATCGTTTTAGGACTGATTGCATTCATCGCTTACAATGTGTTGGGTATTCAGGCACATGGTTTTAGTTATATCAAACAATTTTTGGGACCCGCCTGGTATCTTGCCTGGCTGATGCTCCCAATTGAATTGATCAGTCACTGCGTAAGGCCACTTTCATTGGCACTGCGTCTGTTCGGGAACATCACCGGAGACCACAAAGTTGGTGCTGTCTTTTTCGGTTTGGTTCCATTGATCGTACCGCTGCCCTTCATGGGACTGGGAATATTTGTTGCTGGAATGCAGACTTTTGTATTTCTGCTGCTGACCTTGGTATACATGCAAATGGCAATGTCACACGATCATTAAATCGATCAGCATTTTTTTAAAACGAACCAATTACCACTTAATATATAAGGAAAGAAAATGAAAAAACTTATCGCACGTATCAGTTTGATTCTTATCGGAATCATCGCTCCTATGTCTGTATTTGCTGAAGAAGCCGTTGCAGGTGGCTTGGCTGACGCATACAAATCAATCGGCCTGGCACTGGGTGCTGGTCTGGCTATCGGAATGGCTGTTATTGGTGGTGCTTCCGGACAGGGAAAAGCGGTTACTGCTGCTCTTGAAGGAATCGGACGAAATCCTGGATCAGCTGACAAGATTTTTACACCGATGATTATCGGTCTGGCGCTGATTGAATCACTCGTTATCTACGCGCTTCTGATTGCTTTCATGCTTTACGGAAAAATCTAAACAGATTTATTCTGCGGAATATTAAAAGCGGTTGGCTCAGCAGAAATGCCGGAGTCAGCCGCTTTTTTTTGGCCAAAAAAACTTCTCATGACAGACTGTTTTCTTTATATGCACACCTCTGCTAGAATAATTAATAAGACATTTTTAATATGGATGTCTGTAATCCGGAACCATTTCTACCCGGTATCCCCTCTGCGAAAGAAGTGCCATATCAAATCCCCTTTGAACAGGGCGCAGGGGATGATAAGTCACAAAAAGATGTTTCTGGACAACTAATCCATTGAAAAATGAGTCATAAGCAGTTAATCTTTATCAACTCTTGTGAAACCCCTCTTATCCGTTTCTCTAACGAAAAGGGTCCGGCGACTGCGCTGATATAAAGATGGAAAAACCACTTCTAGAAACAGATAATAATAATAATAATAACAACGCTATTCCACCTAGTCCATTCGTGGAAAAAGCAATAGAAATACGTGGCATAGTGCTGGAAAAAACCTACTATCCTGCCAAAACCTTCATTGAAAAGATCCTGAACGCCCGCAAGGCGCGTAGAGCAGTCACCAGCGGCTTAAACCTTATTAAATCCAAATTATACAAGCGTGCCAGCGTCGAATTCCAGAACGCCATGATATTAAATGAAGACGTTGCTCTGGCCATTCTGGATGAGGAATTCAATGCGTCGGACATGCAGAGTGATCCTCAAGCCATGCTAGCGATCGGACTGGTTCTCCTGTCAAAAAGACCCGAAGACTTTGCCCTAGCCAATACCCTGGGGAATTACGCCAGAAGGATGGAAGAATTCAAACAGGCCAACGACCTCTACCGGAAATCCCTCAGAATCAAAAAATCCTATGTCAAAGCCTTTTATAACCTGGCTGCCAGTATGGGCAGGGTCGCCAAGTACGACTTCGATATCAAGACGTCCATTGAGAAGTTTATCAAAAGTGACGACTTTATTCTTCCGGAATATCAGAACAACCCCAAAGTTATCGACGAGATTTCAGCTGACCTGCGCTCAAAGAAAAAAACAGAGAAAGAGAACCGCATCAAGAAAATGATGGAAGAGAAGGAGAAAAAGGAAGCTGAAAAAGACACCTATGAGGTCAAACGAATCACAAAGACGCTGGAGAGACTGGCCAAAGTCTCTGTTGAACCCACCTACGAGGAAATCAACGCCTCTCTGCAGAAACGAGTCACCAAAAGCCGCTATAAACAGTCCACTCCCGAAGAGATTGCAGAATACCATGGTGAATACTTCAACCTGGGATTGTTTTCCTATATCGAGAATGATCCGGAAAAGGCCCTGGAGTGCTTTACAGATCTACAGGCCCAGAAATGCGCCATCGAACATCTCCCGATGATGGTCGCCCTGGTCACACATATCAAATCAGATGCCAAAGAGGCCATCGCTTTGATGTTCGATCTACTGAGCAAGGATCGCTACAACCGCTATCTGAATGTGAATCTGGGCCTTCTCTATAAAAAAGCCGGCAATCGTTTACAGGCTGCCAGATATCTGGCTGTTGGGGCCTCATTTTTGGAAAAGTCCGAAGGGCTCTACCGTATCCCCGATATGATCCGTATGGCAGATGAGAAATATGAAGAGGGCAAGTTGGGAAGAGCCCTGAAACTATATCAGATTGTTGCCTCGGAAACCAACAACCAGGAGAGCTGGCTGAAAATCGGTAACATTTACCAGCAAACCGAGAAACCATCTGAAGCCGTCAAGGCGTTCAAAGAGATCCTGGAGTTCGACAAGGATTCCGAAGAAGCCAACGTCAAACTGATGGAGCTGCATGACATGTACACACAGAAGGCGGAGGATGTTTTCCAGGCCCGCAAATTCAGCCAGGCAGCGGCTTTTTATGAAAGAGCGCTCGGGGCCATGCGTCTGCCCAAGACCATTGAAAGAACCGTGGCGGTCTATAAACAACTGAGCAAATCCGATCGGGCTGAAGAACTGACCGACGAGCTGGATAACATCCACGAACAGGAAAAAGAGGCCGAACAGGAGAAATTACGTCAGGAGTGTATTCTCAAAGGCAAAATGTATATGAAACGGAAGGCTTATGAAATGGCGATTAGTAGCTATGAAAAGGCCTTTCGCATGAAGGTTGACAAAGAGGTTATGATGTCTCTGGCCTATATATACAAGGGAATGAACAGAGACCAGGATGTTTCATCGC
>Ga0208904_1002388_pt1 | contig 11887 bp, 19 predicted proteins | sample AntAceMetag02UKB_FD_184774 | JGI IMG/M metagenome (GOLD analysis project Ga0208904, IMG submission 184774) | Saline lake microbial communities from Ace Lake, Antarctica - Antarctic Ace Lake Metagenome 02UKB (SPAdes) (version 2) | ecosystem: Environmental > Aquatic > Non-marine Saline and... | reverse complement strand
ATTAGTTCAATTACATCAGAAAACATAATGGATGGATTTGACAAAGTACTTGAGCATATTGATAAAGAGGAATAGATATGATAATTACAGCTTTTTTTACAGATGGGGGGATTCCTAAAGAAAGTATACTTTCACTAAGTGAAAATGTTAAGGATGCGTTATCTATTAAGGATACTGCGATAGATGCATTAAATGAGAAGATTGAAGAGATTCGGGGGTACAATACGAAACTAATCAAAATGAATGATGTTGCTATTGAAGATATTGCAGTCCTTGCAAAGCTAGTTGCTAAAACAATACCTGAAGATAAATTGGAGGAGTGTCTGAATGAAATTAAAGATGATTCTGAATAATGAAAAAAGTATCCGTTTAGCCAGAAAGAAGGAGAAGAAGGATATATTCTCTAGTTTAGATGATAAGACTAAGACCTATACAATGGAAGGTTGGTCTAAAGGTAAGAGGGTAGTTATGCATAAGATTTCAGATGAAGTCCATCTCTATACTGATTTACTTGATGATGTAACTATGGAATACCCTGAATTTGTGTTAGACTCCCTACGATTAAGTCAAAAGGATTACATAATTGATGGGAATATTATAGAAATTAATAACAAGTCATATTATCAGGTATTTGATATTGTCTATTTCAATGGACAGGATTTACATTCATTATCCTGGAATAAACGAAAGAAATTACTTCACACGTTAGACTTTACAAATATAATCAGAGAAGTTGATAGCATTATTGTGAAGAATTCGCAGGATGCTAAAGAGACTATTAAGATGTTTAGCAGTAGAGATAACTTAACTCATGTTGTTTTGAAGGATTTAGAGTCACCATATAGCGTAGATGGTGAAACTAATTGGGTTAGCATAACCTTGGGAGGGGTAGACGATGAGACCAATAGGGAGCATAAGCATAACAAAAAAACAGATAAGCACGATAATTGAGCTGTCTCAGAAAGGGGAAAGCCGAAGGGCTATCGCAGAGCAAGCCAACTGTGGAAAGACTACCGTTTACCGTATCCAGAAGAAGAATATGCTCATTTGAGGCAAATCCTTATTAATGCCATAAATGTCTCCTTATAGCATGATAGAAACGCTTAAACCTAAACAGTTTTTCGAGGGTAAATTAAGTGAACATGCTGAAACAGACCTAATGAATATCACATTACCTTACGTTAGAAAGGATGTAACACTGATAAGTCCAGGCGTATGGAATAACAATTATTACAAATTAGAAGTAATTAAGAAAGCTTTTGAAGACACAGATTGGACCAATAAGGATGTCTGTTCACTATTTAACGACCACGAAGATAAGAAATCTAAACAATGGATTGGAGAAACAAAGAATCACAGATATGACGGAGAAAACGTCATTGCAGACCTATACATAGTAGATATGGAAACTGCAAGAAAATTAGAATATGGTGCTCATTTCGGAATCTCACCTACAGTCGTAGGGAAAGAGGAAGGGGGAGAGTTATTGCAATTTGTATTTCGCAATAATTCTGTTGTTATTAACCCTGCGGTTAAAACAGCGTATATTAATAATCAGGAGGTGTCTGATTTGGAAGAAGAAATCAAGAAAGAAGAAAAGAAAGAAGATGTCGTTTCAGAAGAGGCTACTACTGAAACTGTGGAGACTTCTGTAACAGAATCTCCTGAAGAAACTGTTGAAGAAGCTAAAGCTGAAGAAGCTGAAGCACCAGCAGAAGAAACAGTTAAAGTAGAAATGTCTGAGAAGGACGCAGAAGTGCTCTCAAGAGTACTCAAAAGTGTTGCTGTGAAGAAAGAAGATGATGTGAAAGCATTATCAGATGTAGACACAACTATCACTGACTTTGTAGCATTCCTACAAGAGTATCAAGAGGACCACAAAACCGCTTCAATTGCAGAAGTTGCAAAGGTTTGGGGTGAAAAAAGAGCTGTACTCAATTCAAGATTTGAGATGAGCCAGAAGATTGACGCAATGTCAGCAGAGATTAAGCAACTCCGAGAGGATAAGCCTGACGCACCTGCTAGAAAAACAGGTCAATCATTTGAACTTTCCGAAACGCAGAAGAAATTGTCCAGTAATGACCTTATGGGACTTGCTCTTGCAGACGGAGTAGATGGAGCGTGAAAATGATGAAGAAAATATTTGAACTTGCTGATACTGTATCGGATACATCGAATATTTCAGAATTAGCTGCTAAGAAGTGGCTTAATGAGATAATCACAGGTGCAGCATCTAAGAAGTATTATGAACAGGTATGTAAAGTGTTTACAATGCCTGCAGGACACAAAGACCTTGTTGTACCTTACAAAATGAACTGGCTTGCATCATGGGATGTAACTTCAGATGAAGGTGGAACACAGGGAGAAGGATACACAGTTCCTTACACCACAAAGGACAACCTAAGCGGTGTAACTATTACACCAACTCCTGAATCTGTTGGTATTGCAATATCATACCACGCAATCAGGACAAACTCAGCAAATCTTATTGCTGATGCTAAGGAAGACCTTCAGGAATGGGTTGCATCTTATACAGATGATGCAGTCTCAGCAGACATTGTTGCTGCTGCAGATGCAAGCGTATCTGTTAAAGGTATGCAGACAATCTATGGTGGGGACGCATATTCCGAAGGAACACTTGATGCAGGAGATGTGTTAACAACTGATTTAATTACAGATGCAAAGACTAGACTTAAGTCAAAGTACTGTTATTACTACGACAGTTCAACATGGACTAAAGGTATTGAAAAATATCCTTGGGTATCTGAACCTAGTAAACCATTTGTCCTCTTTATTGCTCCAGAGCAGGAAGGAGACCTTGAAAAAGATTCACAATTCACAAACGCTTCTGAATACGGTAGCAATGATATTGTGCTTAATGGTGAAATTGGAAAGTATCACGGTGTGAAAATCCTTTCGACAACACAGACTCCAGCAGGAACTTTCAACAGTCTTGCAGGACGAAGATGTCATATGGTGAAATCACAAGTATGTGCTGCATCCGTATATGGTGAGAAACCTCGCCTACACGTATTCGATTACCCAAGAGAGCTTGAAAAAGACATGGTAATGGAGATTGCACACGGCTCGGATACAATCCACGATGACGCAATCGTTGAGATTAGAGTCTTAGACGAGTAAAAATAATGATTTGGGTGGCAGGGAGAAGCTCTCTGCCGCAATTCCCTTTTTTTAGGGATGGTATAATCTAGAGGTGAAAAATAATGGCAAGGACAGGAAGAAAATTCGGATGGCATTCTGGTACTCTTACAGCTAAGAAGATTGAATGTCTGGGGGACATAGAAGTCCAAGATGATATCGTATTTACAGATGTTTCAGCTGGAGTACTAGGTGTAGATGGTGGAATCAAAACAGATGCAGCATTTACAGGTAAATTCATTGAAACAGGTACATATAGTTCAAGTGCAAGTAATGGAATGACTCTTTCATCAACTTATAATAGACCAGTGAGTTTCTTATCAGATGATGCTGGAGCAGCAATGACTGGAGATATACGAGCAGTACTCTCAAGAGTAATGCTAACAGTAGACCAGGCAACTCCAACAGTTAATGCAATGAGAGCTCAACTTAAAATGGCTGATTTAGTTGACATAACAGGTGCAAATGCAGTAATTTCACCTTTTACAGCTTATCTTGAATTAGCAGGTACAGGTGCTAGAACTCTTACAGGACATGTAGCAGCTATGAGAGTAGCTATTGAAGAGGGAGCATCAGGAACTACAACTATAGCAGCTTCCAGTTACTATGCAGGTTTAGAGTTAACTCTTAACTCAACAAGAACCTACACAGAAACAGGAGACTTTGGTGCAATTGTTATTAACATCAATACAGGTACAAGTGTATGGAACAATGGAATCTTTATTGGTTCAGGTTCATGTACTACAGGAATTGATATCGGAACATGTACTACAGGAATTGATATCGGAACATGTACTGGTGGGCTTGTGTTTACAGGAACAACTAACTATATTATGGACTTTGATAATGTAACAACAGGAGCAGCAACTATTACAAGTGGTGCAGCTAGTACTATTAAAGCACAGATGTTAGTAAAAACACCTGCAGGAGACACGGGCTACATTAATATCTATGGTACAACAGGAACTTAAATTATTTAGAGTTTTTTGGGGTTGCAATATACCCCTCCTTTCTTTTATGGAAGGATACAAATCCTTTAAGTAGTTAATAAATATGTTAATTGCGTAATATATTGAGGTGGAATAGTATGAAGAGTATAAAAATTGAGAAATGGGACGGTAATGTAACTGACCCAAAAACAGGAAAACCAGTTAAGGAGAGTTTACTCGTAATGATTAATGCTCTCATTAGTTCAAAGGACCCAAAGACACTACCAAGAGGAATTGACCAGTTTAGGCTGTTCAGTAAGGTTTCAAAAGCCTTTGAGAAAGCTGATAAGTCAGGAACTCTTGAACTTGAGGATGCTACATACAGTTTCCTTAAGAAGATGGTAGAAGCAGACATTCCAAGTGTATGGGGTACAAAACCTGAATACGCAAAATCTGTTGGAGCATTTTTAGATGCTGAAAAACAGAATGAAGCTGATGAAAAAGTAGTAGAGAAGGAGGTAACATAAGATGGTAAGATTGCACATGGGTGGACAGGCTTTTAAACTAGCTAATCTGCCAAGTGGCGTACAAGACGCTATAAAGAAGAGATTAGCACAGAAAGACCCCGTGATGGCTCAAGCTATGAAAGGTGTACTTCCTGGAATCAAGATTAATGGAAAGCCCGTTACTCAAGAGAGTATCAAAGAAATTGAGATAAAATCAATGGGTGATAAACCTAAAAAGGTTGAGAAACTTTCCAAAGTTAAAGATGAGAAAGTTCTAACTAAAGTAGTGTCTCAGTTGAAGACAAAAATTAAAGCTAAGGCAAAAGCTAAGACTAAAACGAAGGTGAAGAAATGAGATTTAAGAATGAAACTAATGGAGCTGTAAAGTATTATGGTTTTGATGACCATGGATACAAAGGATGGCAGGTTTTAAGTATTGGTCAGGAAGGCAATATGCCTACAGGCAAAGGACTTGGTCTTAAACTTACTCCACTTGGAAATGATAAAGCATTCACTCCCTTAGCTGTTAAACAAATAGGTGCAGTTAAAGAAGATTCAATGCAATTAGGAGAAGATGGTCCTATTGTACCTAAAATTGAAATACCTAGACCAAAAGGGAAGACTACAAGTGATATGAATAGGTCACTTAAGGGTAAGCCAGTAGAAAAACCTAAACCTATCCAAGAAGTAGTAGAAGAAACAGCAGAGAAACTTAAAGATTTAATTATTCCTGGACATGAAGCTAAAAAAAACGGTGAAACTGCTGAAGTTGCAAAGAAGACTGAAGAAGTTAAAGAAGATTTAGCAAGTGAAGTGAAGAAGATTAATGGGATAGGCACAGCAACTTCAAAAGATATTGCTACACTCTATACAGATAAGAAAGAGATGGTTAAGGCTTTGAAAGAAGACCGAGTACCTCTCCGAGATGATGCTGTAAAATTACTAAAGGATAAATTCCTTAAGGAGGAATAAAAATGACAACAACACATGCAAATACTTTATCTGTTAATCGGGTTGACCCCCCTGCAATTCAGATAGTTAATACTCTCCCTGATTTAGCTGATGTTAAAATGGGAGCAATGGTTCTTCTTATATCTGATTCAGCAACAGATGACAAAAAGATTCATATAAAAATCGCAAGTGGATGGATTACATCCGCTGCATTAAGTTAAGGAGTGATGATGTATGACAGTTGCAACAGCACAAAAGGGAAATTTTACACATATTTGGGGTACGATTGCAGAAGTACTTGCAGAGCTTGCCGCTAAAGGTGTAATAAAAGACCAGGTTATTGGATTCACTCAAAGGACTAGTGGGTCAGATGCAATCTCAGTACTTTGTTATGGTCAGTTTAACCGTTGAGGTGAATTAAAGTGGCATATTGTGAAGTTGCAGATGTTAGAAGTATTACAGGGCTGAGTACTTCAGATGTAAGCGATGAAAATATGGCTAAACACATACTTACTGCAACAGCAATGGTAAATGCTAAGATAAATTACCAGGTACTAGAAGAAAAAGTAAGATATATCTCATCAGAAAAGGAGAATGATTTAAGTGACAACACCACTTTTTACACACGACTCTACCCTCTTGGAGATTACGATAATGACGGGGATGTTGATGCTTCTGATATGGATGTTTGGACTATAGACAGTACAGGCACAAGAGAAACTCAAACAGTATCCTCAATTGATGCCGCACTTGGTAAATTTGTATTAAGTGAGAATGTAGACACATCTGATAGATTATTCGTTTCATATTCCGCAGCACCACTTGACGAAGAAACACCACATGCTTTGATTAAACAAGCATGTATGGAAAAAACAGCATCATATGGTTATGGTAAAGTAAATTCAGCAAGAATTGAAACACTTAAACTAGGTAAATTAATGGTTAAGAAAGGTGGAGCTCCTTCATACTGGAGTAATGAATCTCAGAATACTATTAATGAGATTAATGCAAGAATGGCTGATAGAATAGAATCAACAGGAGCAGTCGATATGTATGGCAAGCCTTGATTTTAATGATGTCCTAGCAGGTCTAGGGACTAATACAGTTACAATTACAATAGTCACACAAGCCTCCCATAATACTAGAGGGGATGATACAGAGACTACTACTACAGCTGAGGTAAATTGCTCAATTCAAATATTAGATGGCACAGAGAGAGAAGTAGAAGAAGGTCTGCTACAAGCAGGAGATGCAATTGGATTCTTTCATCCTGATGATTCAGCGTATCTTGTAACAGGAAACAGACTCTCTTATCAAAGTAAGAACTATGTATTTAAAAGTGGAGTAGTTGAGGATATGGGTGACTCCAATAACATATTCGTAGAGTGTAAGTTACGAAGAGCGTAGCAAACCTATATTAATGCCATAAATGTCTCTTATACTGCTAGTGATGGTTGTCAATAGCATACCTCGTAGTTAGGTGATTAGATGGCAATAGGTGCAGTAAGTAGTAGTACAATTTTTACAAGTGTTTGGGATAATATTTATTCTATTGTTAATGATAATAAAGCTAACCTTGGAGCCACCGTCCAGACAATCACCTCTGCGTTTCCCACTAAAGACGTAGATAACAAAGCAAGCTATCCAATTATAGTAATCCATCCTATTTCCTTTTCCCAAGAGAACTTCACTATGGGTAAAGCAGTAGATGAGATGACCAGTATCATTGGTGTTTATACTACACATGCTGAAGACTTAGATAAAATCATGTCGAAGCTAGTCTATTACTTAACTCAAAATAAGGCTACTCTTAGGAATACAGCAGGTACAGTGCTTGAATCAATGAGGTCAGCAGGTGCAGACACAGTGATTAGGTCTGGAATGAAAGTTCATAATAATAATGTGGTACTCACGTTGAAGTATCGTTATGCGTGGTAATTATGGCAATATATAATTATAAAATGACAGTTGACATGCCTGAGCTACTTACAGGGAATACCTTATTCACTACTATTTTTAAATCAATTGATGATAGAGGCACACTTGTTTTAGAAGAATTAACAAAATGGATTCAAAAATCAATTAAGCTTAGAGCACCAAGAGCATCTGGATATATGGCTGAGTCCATTAGTGCAGAGCCAACTGGAAAGAATGAGATGGCAATAACTGGTGTAGATTATGCAAGATATCAAAATGAAGGATATACCCCCCACGATGTTTCAGTATGGTGGGAGAGCAGAGGTTTTCCAGGTTATTCTATAGCAAATTGGCTTGAAGGGAAAGGTACTGATGTTAATAATATTGGAGCTTCTATCAAGGTTAGTAAATTCAAACAGGGATTTATTGATGCTGGAGTAGAAGCAGGATTTGAAAATCTTGAAAACATAATTGATGATATGGTCATTAAAAAGATACATAGTGATATGGACAAGAAGAATAGGAGAGTAAAAAATGTATACAAATAGGAGTATAGGAGGAATGTAATATGGATGCATGGACGGAAGTGGCATACATTAGTATTGCTGAACAAGGTGAGGCTAATTATGAATTTGCTTCACCAACAAGTTCAATAGATATAGACGAAGGGGATAAGGAATTTGATTCTGTCCCTAATATGAAGGGTGGAAGACTCATAGTTGATAAAGCACAAGAGGATACAATGGTTACTCTAGAGCTATATCCTATTGAGTTAAGTCCAGCTGATAACTTAGGAGGACTTTCTCAGTATCTTAATGGTGTAGGTACTATGGATGTTGCAGGAGCTATGGAGTCAACCACATCAAGAAATCGACTTCTTATGAGAATAAGTATTCTCTGGACAGATGACTCTGATGCGGCTACAGGAATAACTGCTGTAGCTTCAGGAAGTACAGGTATTAGATGGGTAGGAGCAGAAGGTAGACTTGTTTCTTTAAAGAAATCATTTACTGATGGTGTTTTGAAACATACTGCAAAGTTTAGATTTCCTCCATTTGATAAAGATGGGTCAGCTAATATCCATGAAGAATCATGTGATGCAACTGCGGAACTAGCTGCTATTGATGCATATACGTCAAGCAATAAATTTCGATAGGTGAATTGAATGGCAGCACCAGATACATGGACTGAGATGGCATACATTAGTATTGCTGCGAAAGGTTACAAAGACCTTGATTTCTCTACTGTAACGTCTTCAATAGACATTGATGAGGGAGATAAAGAATTTGATTCAATACCAAATATGCGTGGAGGACGACTTATTGTGGATAAGGCTCAGGAGCCAACAATGGTTACTTTTGAGATGTATCCCACAAGCGTCCATTCCAATGCATATGAGAAGTATGGTGATGGAGTTAGTGATTACTTCCACGGAAGAAATTTTACTAATATTGATACCTGTACGGTAGCAGATTGGACTGAGAGTACTGACGCAATTGCAGATGCACTCAATACTACAACCTATCTACATAATGGAACTTCTCTATCTTTAGGTAAGGATGGAAGTACATCTACAGGTATTAGTTATCTTAAAACAATTACTTCAGCAAGTATAGCAAATCATACTCTTCGTTTGGATGTGTATGTAGCAGATGCAACTACACTAACTGCACTTGATGTATCTTCAGATTCAACTTGTTACATCAGACTTGGGTCTGGTTCAGACTTAACTGATGATTACGACCAGTTTGATTTTGCAGATAGACTAGCAGTAGGATGGAATCACTTAGAATTTGACCTTGCAAGTTCAGATTCAGAAGGGTCATCAGCTGCTAATTTCGCAGCTATTACTAAACTAGGTATATATTTCACTACAGATGCAACAGGAACTACATTCGCTTCTGGAAAGGTTATCATGGATAAATGGAGAAGTAGAGATGAGACTGAACCATTTGATGTGGTTGTTTCAAGCAGACGAAGAGAGTTGTATAGAGTAGCTATGCTTTGGACTGACGATGTTATTGCAACAGGTACAGTTGGAGCAAGTCCCTCAAATACTATAATAGCTACATCTGGATTAACTTCTGATGAAGAGATAGGAAAACTCTTTCGCTTAACAAGTGGTACAGCTATAGGAAATGTTTATCTGATTACAGATAATGCAGCTACAACAATCACCTGTGCAGGTGGTACTATGGAAGATGATGGGGTACTTGCAGATGATACCTATGAGATAGTTAACACAGGAAGAGGAGCAGTCCCTTCAGGTGAGAATGGGATTAGATGGTATGGAAAAGAAGGTAGATTGGTTTCATGCAAGAAATCTTTCACAGATGGTGTTTTAAAATACACTATCAAATTCAAGTTCAATACATTCAATAAATCAGGCACAGGTGAAATGGTTGAAGATTCAACTGATGAAACTGCTGTTATGAGTGATTTAGGGGTGTATTATTAGAATTAGAGGAGTTGTTGAATAGAATGGAAAAGAAGATGAGCGAGGTGAAGGAATTTTTACATAAAAATAAACCTGCACTTAGCATAAGTAGAATGAATGCAAAAGACGTTGATATGTTTAAGAAGATGGCATTGGAGATGTTCTGTGATGATTACGGACAGACCCTTAGCTTTCTTCTTAGAGAAGTTGCATATTCATCAAGCATGATGAAAATGTTGAATAACATACTCGTATCTTTCACCGATATAAATAAAGAGATTACTGATGTTTCTGTCAGAGTTACATCTCTTGAGGATGAAGGAAAAGATACAAAGAATAGTAAAGAGATTCGCTCAGTTAATGGAAAAGTTATAAGGAGAGGATGAATAGATGAACATTGAAGATTTAGAAAAGATGAAACGACACCTGGGTAAAGGTGGAGATGTTGAGATAGTTAATGTAGATGGTGAGAAAGATACTTTCCACCTTGAACAATTAGGAGTAGGGTCATTACCCTCACTATTGATGGTTTATGGCGAATTAGAAGAAGCAGGTACATTCAATAATATGAGTATGGATGGCAAGAATAGACTCATAGACCTTGTTGTTGAATCAGTTAATGGGTCATATACTAAACCTAAGACCATGCCTCAAGAGGAGTATGATGCTCTAACTGGAAAGTTTGTTACTTTGAATTTTATACCTCTAATGATGAAAGTATTTGATTTAAATGGAATGGGCTCAAGAAGTATGAAGGACTCAGATGTAGATAAAGTTAAAGCAGTACAGGAGAGGGTTGCCAATGCAAAGCGTGAAAATGCTGTTGGAAAGCCACAAGACACAGAAAAAGGAGATAACAAGTGATTACCTAGTAGAGTTACACCATCAATTCATGAAGGCTTATGGATATGTCCCTATGGATGAATTCAAAAAAATGAAGATTGAAACCTTCTTCAATTTGATTGGAAAAATTAATAGAGATATTGAAAATCAGAATAAAGCATATGAATCAATGGGTAAATCTAAAGGTAGGAGATAGGAGTTATTATGGTAAAATCTGGTAGTGTTCAAGGAAAATTGCGTGAAGAGATAGTTAGATTAGTATATGATGTAGCAGTTCATAATACTAAAGATATTGATAATTTAATTACAAGAAATGAAAGATTAAAGACTAGCTATAAAGAGATTGCCAGAGTTATGAATACAGAGATTGCTAAAATAAGAAAGGCAGGAGGAGGAAATTTAGGATTAGGACCAGATGGTAAAATAAGTTATACTAATGTAAAATCTATCGCAGGAAAAGCAGGAGCACCACTTCTTACTAAGAAAACCATGCCTAAAGCAATGGGTATGGAGAGAGAAGGAGATTTAATTGAGAGATTTGGTGGAGTAGAAAGATTTAAGGCTCTACAATCTGCTGCTAAATATATGAATACAGAATTAATGCAAACTCCTAGTGTTTTAGGAAAAGTTGGAGTAGAAATAGATAAGTATGGTACTCCTTGGAGAGGGCAAGTTAAATTAACAGGTAAAGCATTTCCTAAAGCTATGGATAGAGCAATTCAGGCAAATAAAAGATTTAGAGGAGAATTGCTATCAATGATGTTCTTTGGAATGTCAATGAATAAAATGTTTGGAAATCTTACTAAAGGTGCTATGTCAATGGCAGGTGGTTCAGATTATCTCTCAGAAGCTATAACTATTGCACTTCTACCTGGTGCACTTGATTTAAATGATGCATTAGTAGATGTAGGAAATACTATCATAGATTTAAGTAAGGAAAAAGTCGTATTTCCAATGGGTTTAGGTGAGGTATCTTTAGGTGAAATATCATTTATGACATTAAAAGGAGGAGAATTAGTTGGTGGAACTATTGCATTTTTAGCACAAATTGGCTTAGCAAAAGAAGGGTTAGCAGCATTGGGGATTGATAGTACAACTGTAACTTCTGAGATTAAAACAATGTTAGAGACAGCATATTCTTCGTC
>Ga0208904_1002387_pt1 | contig 11897 bp, 17 predicted proteins | sample AntAceMetag02UKB_FD_184774 | JGI IMG/M metagenome (GOLD analysis project Ga0208904, IMG submission 184774) | Saline lake microbial communities from Ace Lake, Antarctica - Antarctic Ace Lake Metagenome 02UKB (SPAdes) (version 2) | ecosystem: Environmental > Aquatic > Non-marine Saline and... | reverse complement strand
GATAAAGTTAAAATAATACAACACAATGAAACCATTTGTAAATATATTGGTGAGATAAATTACTATGGAAAAAGGATTAGTTGTGATAATGCTTTCTGTTTATATCATAAGGATTTAAATGAAGTCCATTGTGATTTAACTAAAGATTCAACAGGTGGTAGAGCTGACTCAAATGGTGATGGCACTTGCCAATCAGGAGAAGATGATTGTCAGATAATTAAGATTAATGAAGATAAATCAATTAAAATTATAAAAGAATCAAGGCATAAATTAGAGGTTATATGAAAAAACTAAATTTAGGTTGTTATGATAAAATTGAAAAAGGATATATTAACTTAGATAAGAAAAAATATTTTGAGGGGATTGATATAGCATGGAATTTAGAGAAATTCCCTTATCCTTTTGATGATAATTCCTTTGAAGAAATTAAAGCAAAATCTGTCTTAGAACATATAGACTCAAATAAAACATTAAAGGTTTTTGAAGAATTATACAGAATCTCTAAGCCAAATGCAATAATAAAAATCACAGTACCTTTTGGATTAAATTGGATTAAATGTATAGACCATAAACGAGGTTTTGATTACTTTACATTTGAAGTATTAACAAGCGATAGAGAGTGGCAAGGAAATTTTAATTTTGATTTGATTAAGATGCTTTCTATACCCACTTGTATTGGTAAATTTATTCCAACTGAAAAATTAAAAAGATATTTTAGTTTTTTTTTAAATGGAATTGTGAGGCACCTGTATGTGGAGTTAAAAGTAATAAAATGAAAAAACTAATATTATTAGGAATTGTATTTTTAATTAGTTTAGTTTCTGTTTTTGCTGTATCTGATTCAGATATTTATCCTAATTTAGTTTTACAAGCAAGTGGAGATAATGCTTCTCAACACGAGCAAGATACTTCTGTTTTAGCAAATAATGGTGCAGATACTGGAACAGATAGATGGACAGATACTAACTGTAAAATAGGTGCAGGTTGTTGGGAATTTGTAGATAATACAGCAGATTGGGTAGCTTTCCCAGACAACGCTGCTTATGACTTTGGAGCAAACGGACAATATTTAGTATCTTGTTGGATAAGTATGGATGATTCTAATGACCCACAGCAATTTATAGATAGAAACGGTAAGATAGACCCTTGGTGGGGTGTATGGACAATGGCTGCTACTTTAGATGCTGGAGCTTTTACTTATGATAATACAAATTATATAAATGGAGGCACTGTGAGTTGGCTAAAAGTTGGACAGTGGAGTATGGTTACAGGAGTTTATAATGGAACTGATGCCTTAATTTATATAAATGATACTCTTTCAAATTCTGTAACTCATACAGCAAATGTTGATAGTGCTGGAGCAATATATTTAGGACAAAGAAGGCAGACTGTTGATGAAAAAGAATATGATGGAACATTAGACCAGTGTATTGTAATGAATATTTCTCATACTCCTACTATTTCAACACAGGAGATAATTGATTATATTTATAATTCTGGCGATGCAAGAGTAATAAGTGCTCCAGTAGCAGCACCACCAGTAATCTCAGATGTCTGCAGCACTTCACCAGACCCAGATGATTGCACAGAACCTTATAATACTGGTGGTGATTTAACACCTACTTTTAATTTCACAACAGATGTAGATGCTACTTGTTACATTGGAGACGATAATGCAACTTGGACAGTTTGTTCAACTACCACAGTTGCTGGAGAACATATCTGTACTGAACCAGCTACACATCCATTAGTTTTTGGAGCAGATAAAGTTTATTTAAATTGTTCAGGTACAGATGGAGATACTTATGATGAATTAAATGTAATTTCAACATACTTGTCTGGAAATGTTACAGACAATTCATATAGATTGATATCAGGTGCATTAGTAACTGTTTCAAAAAACAACACACCTACTATTTGGGATAGTAATGTTACTGATGTTAATGGCTATTGGGCAATAGGTGCAGAAATTGGCTTTTATACTATCTGTGCTTACGACCCAGACAATATAACATTAAGAGGAGATTGCACACCTTTCGTTGAGGTGGACTGATGAAAATGATAACTCTTATAATATTAGGATTATTGAGTTTAATAGTTGCTACAATAGTTTCAGCTTATACTGCTCCAGATTCTAATAATGTTAACTTAGTTTTAGATATAGGTTATACAGCACCAGACCAACATAATGTTAATTTAATATTGGCTGATGTAATAACAGATACTTGTAGCTGTCCAAGTTTAAATGAAAATTGGGAGATTGATATGTCAGATTATTGTAACATAACAACTAATTGTGATCTAGGAACTGGAGGGCTTAATTTTACTGGTATTGGAGAAACCAGATGTAATGCTACAATAAACACAGTAGATTTAGGAGATACTGGAAGCAGTGGAATACTTTATATACAAGACAACTGTTTAATTAATATAAAATCATAAAATGAAAAACAAAATAATGATGGTAGGAATATTAACAGTTCTGTTATTATTGCCTTTAGTTAGTGCAGACACAGAATATGTTTTTAAGAAAGACAATGAAATAGATTTAAAGGTAAACTGTTTTGAAAACAATTTAACTCTATGCAGTGCTACAACAAATTGTTACATTACTGTTAATTATCCAGATACAACAAACCTAATTAATAATGGAACTATGAGCAATTCAGTAACTTATTATAATTATACCATAGCTGCTTCTAAAGTTAATCAGGTTGGCGAGTATAACACATTAGTTTATTGTGAAGGTACAGATGAAGGCTATACTGTTTTTACCTTTGAAGTAAACAAAGAAGGATCTAGATTGCAATCTTATATCTTCTTAACATTGATATTAATATTCTTATACTTTATAATGATATTTGGTGCTATGCAGGAAGAGATAGTATTCACTTCTATTGCTGCAATGGCATTGGTTGTCTTAGGAATATATATCCATATGAATGGGTATGGTGATGTTAAGAGTTGGATAAGTGATACATTCGGATTCATCAATATAATTATTGGTGCTTATGTTTTTATTAGGATATGGGGAGAAGAAGCAGTAAATCAATTAGGAAATTGAGGAGGACAAAATGGTAAAAGAAACAAAAGATATAGAAACAAAAGAAGTAGAAAGGTGGAATGTTCAATTAGCAATAGTTGATGAGAACACACCACCACAGAAGATAATAGTAGATGGCAAGGCTGAAAAGGAAGGAGAAGGTAACTTTGATATTCACGCAGCAATTGCAAAGCTATTAAACAACCAAGAGAAACTAATGAAACTCTTGGATTAAGATGGATTTAAAATTCAAATGTGGGAATGAATTAATCTATTTTAAGATAGATAGACAAAATAAGAAAGCACAAATATCAAGCAGCAAAACCTTTTACAAATTTAAACCAATAGCTTGGAAAATGCTTTTTGACAAAGGCAAGGAAAGAATCCAAGAAATAAGAACAGACCACATAGATGATAAAAAATTTAAGGTATGCTTGATTGTTGCTATGAACCAAAAAGGTTATGTAAATGTCAATAGTTAGAATAGGTGAAAACTTACTTACTGTATTTATACTGGGAGGCTTTGGTTATATTATTTATCAAAGCTTTAAAGGTAAGAATGTGTTAAGTGGGTTAAAAGAAAAAATGGGAAGATTAACTGGAGGGAAGAATAAAAAATGACAGAAGAATATCCATCAGATGATGAAATAAAACAACTGGAAGAAGAGTTAGCAGGTTTAGAATCACAAGAGAAAAATTATGGTTCTCCAACACAACAGAAGAAAGATTCTGCTCTTATCCTTTTTAGGGATTTAATTAAAGAGAAAGATTCAAAAAAGTTTGGTAACTTAACAACTGAAGAGCTTGGCAAAACAAACCTTTCTGTTAGAGGTACATTAAATATAGCACACTTCTTTGATACACAAGGATTAACTCCTATAGGAGATTACTTTAGACAGAAAGCAGAGATAACAAATGCAACATCTATGAGTAGAAAAGGATGGTTTGGTAATCTTATAGTAACCCAGATTAAAAAGGATCTAAAAGAAACCAGAGAACCATCTCCAGAAGTTAGAAGAAGTATTTTTGGGAAGAGTAAATCCAAGGAGGTTATACCAGAATGAAACTATTTAAAAGAAAGATAAGGAAGTCATTACCTAAAACAATAATATCAAAAGAGAATGAAGAGAAAATAAAGGAAGATAAAGATGATAACCCCATCTCAGTTGAAAACAATGAACCGAGAGGATTAAAGTCTCATCTCCAAGAAGTAAATGAAAAGCTAGATATATTAACAAAGAGAGATAAAAAGACAGAACAGAAAGAATTTAAACTGCCAAGTAAGATTAAAAGGCAGCTTAAAAAGTTGGCTATAAAAAATAAGATAATGGTTATTTATCTAACAGCCAATAGATGTATGCAACCAATAATTACAGAAGTTAGAGATGGTGCTATTAATATTGAAGGGAAACCACACCAATGTTCTGCAGACTTTACATACTTATGGAAAGGTAAATACCCTGCGATTGTTTTACAAGAATGGGATATGAGTCCGATTGGAACAAAAGATTATTATGATGCTGTTGCCAACAAAAGGGTTGCAGATCCAATTGCAGTAGGTATAAGGATGATGGAAGATAGAGATAACTTAATGAAAAAGAAGTTTTCATTATCACCAATGGCATGGGTATTAATTGGATTGGCTTTAGTTGCAGGGATATATGTTTTAGTTGGTGGAGGATAAATCTAATGCAAGATGACATTATAGAAATCAAAGTATTTGATTGTTCACATATTTTGTTTTTTAAGGGGATTGCAAAGATTAATAATAAAAAAGAAATAAAGCAATTGAATAGTGATTTAGATCATAAGGTTGGTTTAAGTTTGAATAATAAAGGGAAATCTGGTTGGTTTGACTAATTCTTTCCTTCTTTTATTCATAGGGGTTTAAATATATTGTAAGTTGTTTTACTAGTAAAATGGACATAACAAAAGTTTATAAGAACAAAAGGACTGGACAGTTAACTTGTATTATTTCTAAAAAGAAGATAGCCCTTTTACAAATGAAGAAAGAAAAATACCTAAAGATAAAATTAGGTGATTTGAAGTGAAGAAATGAAAATTAGATTAGGAGGTAATCAAATGGAATTAAAAAAGGTATTGCAATACAAAATAGCCACAAAGAAAAAAGCAATAGATATTGAGATTGCAAAGGCTAGAATAAAAGAGCTTGAAATAGAAGCTAAGAATAAAATAAAATAGGAGGTAAAAACCAATGGGATTAATAAAAGGAATGATGGGTATGATAGTAGCAATGCCTTTAGTTAGTGCTACACTTGGTGGGATTGGAAGTGCTGGTATGGGTGGAATAGGTTTGGCTACACAAGGTTTAGTCAGCATTGGTGTTATGGGACATGCTATTAAGTCAAGTGGTGCTAGTAAGATATTCAAATTTTAGGAGGTGAAACAAATGCCAAATAGAGACGGACAAGGACCTTGGGGTGGAGGAGGACCTAAAACTGGAAGGAGAAGAGGGCCTTGCTTATTAAAATGCCTTTAAGTGTTAAAGGTAGAAGGACATTAAATGTCCTTCTTAAATATTATGGTAAAAGAAAAGGGAGAGACATATTCTATGCTATGGAACATGCTCATCCAGATTGGGTAAAAAAATGGAGAAAATAATAGGAAGAAGAAGGATTGTAGATTGGAGGAGAGTTTGATTGGCAACAAAAGCAGAGTTATATTCAAGGACATTGTCAGAGCAAAGAACTGCTAAAACTAGATACCAAGCTACACCTGAATACCAAGTTAAGAGAGCTGCACAAGTAGCAGAAGTAAAAGAAGTAAAGGCAAAGGTTGCGAAAGTAAAAGCATTAACTTCAAGATTAGCAGAACTAAAAGCAAAAGGATATACTATTTCTACAACAGATGGAAAGACTATTTACTCTGCTCCATCTAAACAATATCTTAAAGAAAGAATTGACAGGAAAGGTCCTGATGAAAAACATTATGCTTCTTATATTCCACATACATTAACCTTAGAAGGTGGTCAATTAATGGGAGAAACCTATAAAGGAATTTATAAAAGTTCTTCTGGTGGTGGAGATATTTCTAGAGACCCTTATACTCAAAGGCAGATAACTTATAACCCTAAAGAAGATAAGAGAACAGAACAGTTCTGGAGAACAGATGATGAGAAAGTTAGAAGTTATAAAACAGATTACTATGTTAAAGATAAATATGTAGGTAGGGATTGGGGTGCTTATAGAGAAGCAAGAGAATCAACAAGAGCCAGAGAAAGAAAAGAAAAGGCAGTAGAAAAGGCAGCAGGAAAAGAAGGCATTACTATAGAAAAATTTAAAGAAAAGTATGGCAAGGCTTATGATCCAGCAAAAGATTATTCAAAAGAAGATTTCTATGAAAAGTTTAACCCACAACAAAAATTAGCTTATAAGAAAAGCCAGATGGCTAAAGGGATTTATACTTCAGAACAATTAAAGAAAGCAAAAGCCTTAACCCACGAAGCCCAAGTTGCTGAATATGGAAAGGTTATTGTTAAGACTAAATCAAGAATAGAAGTTGAAGCAAAGGTTAGGGGTATAACACCAGAAAGACTTAGAAGAATTGCAACATTAACACCAGAAGCACAGGCAAAAGAATTGGGTGTTGCTGGATTAACACAAGCAGAATATAAGAGAATGAAAGCAAGAATGATTCCAGTTACTTTTTTAGGTGCAGAAAAGATTAAAAAACTAAAAGAAAAAGGAATACCAGTTCCAATTACTTATGTGCAACCAAAAGTTTACAAAGGTATGGGGGAGGCTATTAGAGAAGTAGAAACAGAAAGATTATTAACTACAATGGATATTATAAGTAAGGGTGGGGTTCCACCAGAATATAAAGCACTTGCTCCAACAAAATCATATATATTACTAAAAGATAAACAAGGAGAACCAATACTTAAATTTTCAACAGATGTTGCAAAACAAAGAGTAGAAAAAGTTATATATAAAATTATGGGGGCTGATAAAGATGTTAGCAAGAAATCTAGGGCGGCTATTGTTTCTTCTTACGCTATGGGGGGCATGGAAGTATTATACTCATTGCCAAAGAAAATCAAAGAAGATATTAAAGGAACACCAACAGCATGGAAAGAAGGAGCAAGTGAAGCAGAGGGACAAGGAATATTTAAATTTGGAATAGAAACAGTAAAAGGTTATGGGGAATATGGTATTTCTATGGTAAAAGGTATTGGCAAACAATTGTATATGCCAAATATTACTGGGGGAAAACCAACAATAGAGATAGGTCAGAGCAAAATATTTAAGACAACAGGAAAGTTATATCAAGATCCAGATGTTCAGATGGCAATAGCTGCTGAAACTTTTGGTGTAGTAAGTGTAGTTGCACCTACTCTTGGAAAAGCTGTTGGAGATATATTCATGGGTGCTTTTGCTTATAAGTTTATAACTAAACCCTCTCCTAAAGCATTAGGTGAATTAGGTTTCTTTGCAACACCTTATCTTCTTAAAAAAATCCCTTTTAGAATAGTAAAGAGAACATTAGAAATCCCTACTAAAACAAAAACCACAACTAAAATAAGTTTACTTGGTTTAGAAACAAAGAAGGGGAGAGCATTAACAATCTTGGGGAAAACACCTAAGGGTGAAATGGTATCAAGAAGAAGTTTATTATTTGGATTGGATAAAGGATCACCTGGAGTTATATATGCTAAGAAAGCAGTTCAACCTATATATAGAATTGTAGAACCAAAACTACCTGCTATTAGATATGGCTTATTAAAAACAAGATTAGTTACAAGAAGATATGCTGAATTACCACTTGCTTATACTTCTATCTATGCAAAGAAAGGATTACAACCAATATATAGGGTTGGAGAACCAATTATATCCTCTGCAAGATATAAGATACTAAGAACTGGTTTAGAAGTTAAAAGGGTAGCTGAATTACCATCTGCTTATACTTCTACTTACACAAAGAAAGCAATACAACCTATTAGCAGATTCATAGAACCAAAGGTATCTGCTGTTAAGTATGGCATATTAAGAACTGGTTTAGAGACAAGAAGGTTAGCAGAACTACCCTCAGCTTATACTTCTATCTATACAAAGAAAGGATTGCAACCTATATCTTCTTTTATTACCCCTAAAGTATCAGCAGTAAGGTATAGCATACTAAGAACTGGTTTAGAAGCAAGAAGGATAGGAGAACTACCATCTACATACACAACAATCTATGGCAAGAGAATACTACAACCTACTTACAGATTCATAGAACCCAAGATTAGTGCAGCAAGATATAATATATTAAGAACAAGTCTAGAAGCAAGGAGAGTATCAGGATTACCTAAAGCTTATGTTTCAATCTATACAAAAAAAGGATTACAACCTATATCTTCTTTTATTGCTCCAAAGGTATCTGCTGTTAAGTATGGCATACTAAGAACTGGTTTAGAAGCAAGGAGAGTAGGGGAACTACCTTCTACCTATACTTCCATCTATACAAAGAAAGCTTTACAGCCTACTTACAGATTCATAGAACCAAAGGTATCTGCTGTTAAGTATGGCATACTAAGAACTGGTTTAGAAGCTAAGAGGGTATCAGGATTACCTAAAGCTTATACTTCTATCTATACAAAGAAAGGATTACAACCTGCTTATTCATTCTTAGAACCTAAGATTAGTGCAACAAAGTATGGACTACTTAGAACCAAACTAGAAGCTAAAAGGATAGCTGAACTACCTTCTGCTTATACTTCTATTTATGCAAAGAAAGGATTGCAACCTGCTTATAGTTTTATAGAACCTAAACTACCTGCTGTTAGATATGGCTTATTCAAAACAAGATTAGTTACAAGAAGGTATGGTGAATTAGTAAGCCCAATAACAATGAAAGTAGTTACATCACAAAAACCTATAACTTATTTAGAAAGAGTAAAAATAGGAACACCAAGAGTTGAAAAATATCTAAAAGCAATGCCAAAAGGAAAAGAAATTAAAATAGGATCTGCCCTAGAAACAAAAACAATATTCAAGGCACTTACAAGAGAACCAACAGTTACACCAAGAGGAAAAGCACTTATACCTATCTCACAAAGAATAATTAGAAAAACTATGTATGTCAAAGCAAAAGTTACTGGTGGTTTCCCAAAGACAACTGAAAGATTAGAACAAAAAGGAGTTCAAGCTATATTAGATTTAGGAAGAAAATATAAAACTAAACTAGGTGCTACATTATTTGGTAGTTTTTCTAGACAACCACAGTTAGCAAAAGCATATAATGTTAAAGGAGTAAAATATAAACTTTCTAAAACACCAAGAGATATAGAAATAAGATTTGATTATGCTTCTGAAAAACAAATGGCTAAAGTTACACAAGAAGCAATTACTAGTTTAAGAAAAGTAGGATATAGGGCAAGAGAAATAAAAGGTACACCTTATGCTATTGAAGTAAAAAAAGGAAAGGTTTGGGTTAAAGCAGCAGAGTTTAAAGGAAAGGGTGGTTTATTAGAAGGAGAGGCTGTGCCTGAATGGGTTGTAGGCATAGAGAAAGTTGGAAAGCCCACAAAGATTGAAGGAGTAACAACAACAACATTAGCAGAAGAAACAAGGGGAGTTATGCAAGGAGTTATGAGAGTTAGAAAAGGAGAAAAAGGATTTATAGACATTCTCCCATCACCAAAAAGAATGAAAGATATAGGAAGTGTATCTGTATCTACAAGAAGTTTATTACAAAGAAAGATATTTAAGAGAGGATTAAGAAAAGATATAGAATCTTTTGAGACTTTCTTTCCAGAATCACTTACAAGAGAACAAATGGTTAGGGTTGAAATAGGAAAGTTTGCAACAACAAAGAGATTACCAATAAAAATATTTCCAACAAGAACAGGTATTGTAGTAAGTCCTTACTTAGCTAAAGTTATTAGTAGAATACAATATCCTAGTTCTGCTGGTGCAATAAGTGTTAGTGCTTATCCAAGTGTATATCCAAGACCATCTGTTTCACCTTTTAGAAGCCCAAGTGTTTCACCAAGACCATCTGTAAGCCCAAGTGTTTCTGTTAGTCCAAGTATCTCTCCTAGTCCTTCTATTAGTCCTTCACCCTCAATTAGTCCAAGTGTTTCTGTTAGTCCAAGTATCTCTCCTAGTCCTTCTATTAGTCCTTCACCATCTATGAGTCCAAGTATCTCTCCTAGTCCTAGTATATCACCAAGCCCTTCAATTAGTCCTAGTCCATCACCATCTATAAGCCCACCTCCACCACCACCCTCACCACCACAAAAGATAATACCATCACCATCATCAGGAGTAGGATTAATAAAAAAGATGGTTAAAGTAGAAAGTCAGCAAGGTTATCATGCTTATGTGAAACGTAAGATGGCTAAGAAAGGAAAAGGATCATATAAAAGCAGAGGTTATGAAAAAATTACATCAGTGGCTCACACGAAAGCAGGAGCAACTGTAAAGATGATGGAAGCCTTAGATAGATATTCAAATCGTTCTGGTTATATTGAGAAAGCAAATCAGATGGCAAAGGCAAGATATAAAGATTCTTTGCTAAGTAGCATAAGCCAGAGGTTTAGAACTCAAAAGAAAAACAAGAATGTGTTTGTGGAAAAAACTAAGTATGCTATCTCAAGTTTTGAGGAAAAGAATGAAATCAGCTATGAATCTCAAAGATTAAGGAAGCTTGGGCTACTACAAACCAAAGCTAAAAAGAGAAAAGCATTACAGATGGGAATCCTTGCCAAAAAGGTAGGGCATCAGATACAAATAGCACAAAAGAATAGGTTTTTGATTAAGACGACAAAAAAGAAAAGGGGTAAAAAGGAGTTAAAATGGCTTTAAGTAAGATTGAAAGGTTGAAAAAGTATATTGCTTTGAAGCATCACATAGCAAATATAGTTAGAAGAACAATTAAATCTGATGAAGGAGAAATTATACAAGGAGAACGATCTGTTGAAGCACAAGTTGCAAACAAATATAAAAAACCCACAAGGGATTATGATGCTTATTCTCCTAAACCAAAACAATCTGCTGAAGAAACTGAAAGAGAATTAGACTGGGAGTTTGGTGGAGACTACTTTAGAACTAAACCAGCAATACATAAAGGAACTTACAAGGTTGTATCAAATATTGATGATGAAAGTTATGCTGATTATACAAAACCAACTGAACCAACACCAAATAAAAGGATTGGTGATAATAGATATACTACATTACAATTTGAATTAAAGAAAGCAAAGAGAACATTAGCACAAAAACAATATGCTTATAGGCATGAGAAGGAAAAGAATAAAATCAAAAGGATAACTGGTGCTTTAAAACATCAGTTTAAGAATCCAAAGAACTTAAAAGGGAAAAGGATGAGATGGTTATGAATAAAAAAGGACAAATGATTATTTTGAGAATGATGATTGGTGTAATTGTATTTATAATGGTTATGATTATGATTGAACCTACTAAAGAAGCAATTGAATCCGGAACAAATACATCTGCTAGTCTTAACTGTTCTGCAACTGGATTAACTAATGCTCAGGAAGCAACTTGTATAGTTACAGACTTTCTTTTGTTTTACATAATTGGGATAACACTTTGTGCAGGTATGGCTTTTGTTGCTGGGAAAAAGAAAGTAAGTGGTGTTGTAACTGCGATAGTTGTGTTTGTTGTAACATCTATATTAATAAACCCTTTAAAAGAATTTATTGTTTATGCAAGAGATGCCTCACATTTGAATTGTGCTAATACAACGATAAGTGTTGGAAGTAAGTTAAGCTGTTTGGTTATTGATCTGTGGCTGTTCTGGTTTGTTGTAACAGCAATAGCAGCAGCAATAACATTTATATTTATTAAGAAGGTATCACCAAGAGAATGAGAAAACAAATATTTTTACT
>Ga0208904_1002386_pt1 | contig 11900 bp, 7 predicted proteins | sample AntAceMetag02UKB_FD_184774 | JGI IMG/M metagenome (GOLD analysis project Ga0208904, IMG submission 184774) | Saline lake microbial communities from Ace Lake, Antarctica - Antarctic Ace Lake Metagenome 02UKB (SPAdes) (version 2) | ecosystem: Environmental > Aquatic > Non-marine Saline and Alkaline... | reverse complement strand
GGCTGGAAAATTAATAGTTTTAGAAACAGCATTATCAGTATATTTTTGAGCTGCAGCTTGAATCTTTATGTGCCAATCAAAAGAGATATCATGAGCCGTTACAAAAACTTTTTTAATTTTTTCAGGAATCTCATCAATATTTTTTAGACTCCCTTCTTCGGCTACACGCTCCATTAAGCTTTCGCTATAAAAGCCTTCTTCTTTAGCTACTTTTTCAAAAAGAGGATCTATAAAGATTAAAGTTCGACCTCCATTGGCATTTTTAGTATCTTCAAAAAATACTTGTCTCTTAGTTACTAATGAAAAAACTGGTTCAACTCCAGAAGAAGTATTAGCCACCATAGAAATAGTTCCATTTGGCGCTATTGTTGTGATAGTAGCGTTTCTAGGTTGCCTTTCTTCATCTTTAAATATACTTTTATCAACTCCAGGAAACGATCCTCTAATTTCTGCTAAATTTCGAGATGCTTCCCAACCCTCTTCTTTAATAAATTTCATTATTTTTTCTGCCACTTTAACGGCCTTATCAGAATTATAAGGAATTCCTAATTTATATAGAACATGAGCAAACCCAAGCACACCCAAACCTATCTTTCTTGTCTTTTTTACATTTTCTTCTATTTCAGGAAGTGGATAATTGTTCATATCAATCATATTATCCATAAAATGTATAACGGTTTTGACGGTCCCTCTCAACATATCCCAGTCAATCTCCCCATTCTTTACATGAGTTGGCATAATAATAGAGCCTAAGTTACATGACTCATAAGGAAGAAGTGGCTGCTCACCACATGGATTAGTAGCTTCTAGCTTACCAAGTCCTGGTGTTGTATTATCTTTTTCAAGTGCATCCATAAAAACAACTCCTGGATCAGCACATTCCCAAGCTCTTTGAGTTATTTCATTAAAAAGCTCACGTGCTCGAAGAGTACCCATCGATTCATCATTTCTAGGATTAATCAAATCAAATTCTTCATCTCTTCGTACTTTTTCCATAAATTCATTCGTCACACCCACAGAAGTATTAAAATTTTTAATACCCTCTGAGCTATCTTTTAAACGAATAAAGCTCAAAATATCTGGATGATTAACATTCAAGATACCCATATTACCTCCATGTCTCTTAGATCCTTGAAGTATAGAAGATAAAGCTGCATCAAATGTCTTTATATAGTGGATAGGGCCAGCAGCCACACCCGTTGCGCCATTAACTACGTCTCCCTTTGGTCTTATTTTTGAAAAATTAAAACCAGTCCCACCATTATTTTTTTGAATATAAGCAGCATTTTTTAAACTATCAAAGATCCCCTGCAAAGAGTCTTCAATGGGCACGACAAAACAACTAGCTAATTGACCAGTATGAGTTCTACCTGATTCAAATAACACCCTTCCTCCTGGTAAAAATTGTGACCTAGCTAAGGTTAAATAAAATTCAGAAATTACTTTTTCTAAATCAACTTCGCTATCATAATTTTTATCAGCCTGAGCCATAAACTCAGCTACTCGATAAAGCATCTCATCTGGAGTTTCTAACGGTTGTCCGTTTTCATCACACCTAAGATATCTTTTTTTAACAACCTCATACGCATTAGATGAGAGTTCAACTTTTTCTTGATTGATTATTTCTTCTTTTCCCATATTTTTTATTTAATTTCCGCCCGAGGCGGATCAGCCTTGGGCTGAATTAACTATTTATATTCAAAACTTGTTTATCTCGACAACGATCCCGATAAACTGTGACGCCCTTGCAACCAGATTCAAAAGCCATCATAAATACTTTTCGTACGTCTTCTTCTGTTGCGTCGTGAGACATATTAACAGTTTTAGAAACAGCGTTATCGGTATATTTTTGAAAAGCAGCCTGGATCTTTACATGCCACTCAGGACTAACATCATGTGAAGTTACAAATATTTTTTTATACTTTTCTGGGACCTCATCGACACCTTGGACAGATCCACCTTTTGAGATTTTTTCCATTAATTCTTGTGAATAAAACCAATTATCTTTAGCAATCTCCTCAAAAACAGGATTCCCTTCAAAAAGCGTATTATTTTCTATCCCTTGGATATCTTTTCGTGTATAAACTAAAGCAAAGACTGGTTCAACCCCAGAAGATGTATCAGCAATAATAGAAGTAGCTCCATTCGGTGCAATAGTGGTGACAGTAGCATTTCTCATATGAGTGTAGCCCATTTCTGGAAAGGTACTTCTTTCATAATTTGGAAAGTTACCTCTTTTTTTAGCAATATCTGAGCTAGCCTCTCGAGCTGATTTTTGAATAAACTCCATTAACTTTTTTGATAAACTAACAGCTTCCTCTGAGTTGTAGGGAATTCCTAAATAATAAAGCATGCTCGCAAAACCCATAATACCTAAGCCAATCTTTCGATTAGCTAAATTTATTTCTTCTATTTCAGGCAATGGATAAGCATTTATGTCAACTGAGTTGTCTAAAAAGTGAACAGCCAACTTAATAGTCGCTTTAATCTTGTCATAATCTATTTCCATTTTGTCACCTTCACAATTTTTTAACATCTTTGATAAAACAATAGAGCCTAAGTTACAAGCTTCATAGGGAAGAAGCGGCTGCTCGCCACAAAGATTGGTCGCTTCTATTTCACCCACCTTTAAAACAGTATTAAATTCGTTAACTCGATCAATAAAAAGAAGACCAGGTTCAGCTGATTGCCATGAAGTTTTGACGATAAGATCAAAAACCTCACGAGCGTCGAGTCTTCTAACTTCTTCTTGAGTTTTAGGATTTACCACGGCATAATCAGTTCCCTCTTTGACTGCTTTCATAAACTCATCAGTTATAGAAACTGAGATATTAAAATTGTTTAGTTCTTTTTCTTTACTTTTAACAGTAATAAATTCGAGAATATCAGGATGATCAACACGTAAAATACCCATATTTCCGCCTCTTCTAAATGTGGCATTGTTAACAACAGTTTCAGTAGAATAATTATAAAGTTTCATAAAGGAGATAGGGCCACTTGATCTGCCACCCGTGGTATTAATAACTCCACCCTTTTGTCTAAGTTTAGAAAAGTTATAACCTACCCCAGCTCCAGTCTTATGTAAAAAAGCAGCATTTTTTAGAGTTGTAAAGATTGATTCCATAGAATCTTCTAACGGTAGAACATAACAAGCTGATAACTGTTGCATTGCTCTACCCGCATTTCTCAAAGCCATGCCTGATAAAAACTCAAGATTAGACATGATTTCAAAAAATTCGTCTTCTGTCTTTTTTAACTCTTCTGTACTTGCTCCATATTTTTCATCTGCGGAGGCAATGTTTTTGGCTACCCGTCGAAACATATCAACTGGCTCTTCGATAACCTTTTCATTCTCGTCTTTTCTAAGATATCGTTTTTCAACAATAAGCCGAGCATTAGGTGAAAGTTCAACTTTCTTTTTTTTTATATTGTCGGTCATTTTATATTTATTTAATTTGTTTATTTTAATGACAAAAAAAGACATAAATCAAATTTATGGGTATGTCTTTTTGTTTTTATTTTTTGTTTTACCAACTAAAACTTTATGTCCAAGCTGGTTTTATTTTTATATGAGAGACCTATTTTGGGTCTACATCATTTTTTTTCTAATAAAAGTAGGAATTTCAAGATCATTGTCATTATCATCATCAGGTAACTCTATTTTCTCCTTTTCTGATATGTTACTTACTCTTGGTTGATCAGCAATGGTTTTTGTCTTAATTGTTGGTTCAACCTCTGTATCAGCTGGGGTTTTATTTTCTTCTTGATTTGGCCACTTAAACCCGAAAGCTTTTGAATTTTCTACTTCTTTTGTTTCACTTTTTCTTGGATTGGTTATATTCCCAAAACCAGTTGCAATAACTGTTACTTTTATATCATCCTTTAATGATTCATCTATTACAGAACCAAAAATAATTCTCGCATTAGGATCAGCTGACTCAGTAATAACCTTAGCTGCTTCATTAATTTCATACATTGTTAAAGAAGGACCACCAGCAATTGTAAACAAAATACCTTTAGCACCTTCAATAGAGACATCTAGCAGCGGACTATCAATAGCCGCCTTAGCAGCTTCAGAAGCTCTGTTTTCTCCACCGGCCGAACCTATACCCATAAGAGCTGAACCAGCATCAGACATAATTGATTTTACATCAGCAAAGTCAACGTTGATAAGGCCTGGAATAGTGATTAAATTTGAAATACCTTCGACACCCTGTCTTAAGACTTCGTCCACAACACCAAAAGCATCTAAGAGCGATGTCTTTTTGTCTATTATCTGAAGCAATCTATCATTAGGGATAGTAATAATTGTATCTACCTTTTCTGCTAGTTTAGCTAAAGCATCTTCGGCAATTCGCATTCTTTGTTCACCTTCAAATGAAAAAGGTTTAGTAACAATAGCAACAGTCAGTGCACCTACGTCTCTAGCTATATCAGCAACGACTGGGGCCCCACCCGAACCAGTTCCGCCACCTAAACCACAAGTAATAAAAACCATATCAGAACCCTTTAGTTTTTCATAAAGTTCTTCTTGAGATTCTTCGGCTGCTTTAAAACCAACTTCTGGATTCATGCCAGCACCTAATCCTTTGGTAGTAGTTTTTCCAATATGTATCTTAAACTTTGCATTTGATTTGTGTAATGCTTGAGAATCAGTATTAACGGCAATAAATTCAACACCTTTTACTTTTGATTCTACCATTCTATCAATTGCTGAACCTCCACCGCCGCCTACACCAATGACCTTAATCTTGGCAAATGTTTCTATGGCTGGTTTTACTTCCATAAATATTAATTTAATTATTTGAATTACTATTATTTTACTTCTTTTATCAAAATTAATCAATAAAAAAAATGACCTTGAATAAATTAATTACTCAGGGCATTAATGTCTTAAACCATTTCTTCATTTTCCCTGTTACATCAGAAACTGAAGAAAATTTAGGCAAAGATATTCTGCCTCCATGAATTGATTCATCTACAGAGAAACCCCATAATACAAGTCCCAAAGAACATGCATAATCTGGACTCATAACCTTATCGACGGTAATCGGCATATTTTCAGGTAATCCCACAAAAACAGGTAGTTGGAAAACTTCTTTCGCTATTTCAGTAATATTATCTAATTTTGCTCCGCCACCGACAATTACGACTCCGGCAGGTAACAAACCATTTCTTTCAATCTTTTTTAATTCATCGTTTGCCATTGCAAATATCTCTTCTAATCTAGCTTCAATTATCTCAGCCACGTGATGCCTTGAGATAAAGGCGGATTCTTTCTCGTCTAGTTGATTGAGGTTAATTTCTTCCCGTTTTGGAACAGTTGAAGCCACGGCAGTACCATATTCAATCTTTATTTTTTCAGCAACTTCGATAGAAGTCCTTAAACCTATTGCTATATCATTGGTAATATGACCAGCACCAATAGGTAAAATAGCATTATGAATCATGTCACCTTCTTCAAAAACAACTAAATTAGTTGTCGTTGCTCCTACATCCAACAAAACAACACCAAGATCCTTTTGTCTTTTGGTCAAAACGCTTTCTGAAGAGGCCAAACCACTTAAGACTAAATCTTCAATATCAACACCTGTTCTATAAATACATTTTGTTAAATTTTTGATTTGAGATGAAAGACCTAGTATTATTTGAACATCTACTTCTAGTTTAATTCCAGTCATGCCGATTGGATCTTTAATACCCTGCTGTGAATCAACAGTAAAGTTTTTAGGAACTATGTGCATTATTTCATAATTTGGAGGTGTGGCGATAGCTTGGGCTGCTTCAACAACTCGAGCCACATCATCTTCTTTTATCTCTCCATCAGCCTTAGCTACAGCAACTACACCGTGGCTCTCTGCTGACTGTATATGAGTACCATTAATGTTCACAACAGCTCGGTCAATTGGTAAACCAACAATTCTTTCTACTTTTTCTAAGGCTTCTGAAATAGAAGAAACGGCATCTTCGATACTGGTTACAATACCTTTGTTTACACCCTCTGAAGGATTTTCTGCAACACCAATAACATGGGTTCTTGTCTCCCCATCTTGTACAACTCTTTGTCCTATAACTGCCCTAATATTAGCTGAGCCAACATCCAGACCGCAAATAATTTCGTTTTTTGGCATCTTTTATATCTAAAATGAATATATTAATTATAACCTAAATCTAGCTAGCTGACAAAACTTTAACCTATAAAATACGGAATAAAAATGATTAAACCAATGACAAGTGCCCCGATCGATGTTAAGAGCACTGCTGCAGCCATTAAATCCTTAACAATAGCAACATAATGATGAATTCTAGGTTGTAACATATCAGCAATTTTTTCAAAAACCGTATTCATAATTTCTAAGATAAGTACCGCGCCAATCATCATTAACAAAATTATTATTTGCGATTCTGGAATATCAAAAATAATCATAAAGACTATAACAATAACTGCAAAAAACAATTGGATTCTAAAATTTTGTTCATTTTTCAAAACATAAAACAGACCTCGACCGGCATACTGAAAACTATTAATCATCTTTCTAAAACTTATAATCGGCATTTGTTTAGCTCAACTTGTTTAAATAATATTCCTCCTTTTTTTCCATTTTTAACCTCTCTACTTTTGAAATCTCATGATCAAAACCAAGGATGTGTACTAAGCCATGTATTATTAATTCAACTAACCTACTTTTTATACTTACACCTAATTCCTCTGCCTGTTTTCTGGCATATGGGTACGAAATTATTACCTCACCGGCAATTTTCTCAGGATTAAACTGTGTTTCTTTTAGACTATACGACAACACATCCGTTGCCTTGTCTTTTTTTCTATATATTTTGTTTATTTTTTGTATTTTCTTATTATCACACAAAATCAGATCAACTTGATAATCTTTTAACTCAGTAAAGACTTTTTGTATTTTTCTTAATTCCGTAGTCAAAGAAATCCTAGCAGCTACTTCATTGAGGTAATTTATTTTCATAAATCTATTCTTCTTCAACTAAGGCGAAAGAATTAACTATCATTAAAAAGGTGGTTCTGAAATCTGCTTCTTTCTGAGTTCCGACATTATGAATTATTCCATAAACCTTATCATCGCTAGCAACATAATATGAATATCCGTCAACGCATTTTACACCGGCTAAACCTGCTACAGTTGCTGATTTAAGCTGTGAACTTGAAGCTTTTGGCACTTGATTTAAATACCAGGACTTAGCTGATAATTTATTTGGATTAGCAACAACAATCACCTCAACAAATTCACCAGATGGTGAAGAAAAAATTACTTCATTATTTGTTTCAGTTAATGCTTGAACTACCCAGTCAGTCGGATATATTACTTGATAACTAAACTTTGTGTTTTGATAAGCTTCAACTAGGTTTGAATCAACCAAGTCTCCCTTACCAACCGGATTATGCCCTGAGGCAACCTCTTCTCCATCAATGAATGTATCAACGTCAGTATCGGGTAGAGTTTTTGTCGTTCCAAATAAAATCTCTTCGGCGTCAGTTAACTCATCTTCGTCTGTATCTAAACTGTTCGGGATTGTATTTCTAATACCAAAATCAAAATTTATATTTGCTGGGTCAACACGATTGGTGTTTCCATTAACGTTACTATTACCATTTTGATTTGAATTATTGTTTGAATTTGAGTTAGTATTGCTATTATCGTTTTGATTTGAATTATTGTTTGAATTTGAGTTAGTATTGATATTATTGTTTTGATTTAAATTAGTGTTAGAGTTTAAGTTAGCATTGCTATTGCTGTTTTGATTTGAATTAGTATTAACATTGGCAAGATAATAATTAATTTGTCCTGATTGTGAACGATACAAAAGATAACCGCCCGCTGCAATTATCAAAACTCCAATAACAACAATTATAATAATGAGAAGTTTTTTAGTCCCCCCATTTGACTGATTTGGTAAGAATTTTTCAGGCATAACATGTATTTCTTGGCCATCTGAAGCATTGTCTGGAGTAATAAATTCATTTTTGTTTTTATTTTCTACTTCTTTCATTTATTTTAATTATTTAACTTATTTAACTCTTCTATAAAATTTAACAATTTTCCCTCACCCTTGGGATTATAACCAGCGTCTATCTCGGCTCCATCTTCATAACCATCATTATCTGTGTCTTTATCATTAGGGTCAGTTTGAAAAACTATTATTTCATCATAATCAAACAAACCATCATTATCACTATCAGGTGAGCTTGGATCTGTGCCAAATTCTTTTTCATCAACATCTGGAATACCATCTCTATCTTTATCCTTAACAGAGGAATTTGTATCTAATAAACCTGTTTGAGTATCATCTTCTTCATCATTTGCTACTAAATTTGTATTTACTTCTCCACTTGTATCTAAGACCGTCTGATCATCACCTAAATAATACTGCCAAACTGAAAAAGCTATAGCAAAAACCAACAGAGCAACTGCGATTATTAGTATTATTCTAGTAACAAAATTTTTCTTTGATGGTTTTACTTTAGTCTCTTCTGCCGATTTAGGAAGTGTCTGATATTTTCCTGATTTAATATTTTCACTTGGTTTAAATGAATTAAAAGTTTTATCACTATCTTTTGTAGCATCTATCTCTTCATAAATATCTTCAGGTAATTTATCTGTCATAAAAATTTATCTAATGATCAGTAATAATATATTGACTAAAATTATATGGATAATCAGTTAGATCACATTCAGTTGTCTTGCACCAAGTTTGTTCTTCTTGACCACCACCAGTCCAATCACCTACATGAGCTATACTACAACTATATTTACATACTGATGGATTTTCTTGATTTTCTAACTGAGCATATAAGTCATATTTTTGACCATCAACTGACCAGCTGTAAGAATAACAATAATTATTATTTAGAAGCGGGCCGATATTATTACAGACATTGAGAGGGTCTTTCGGTAAAGGATTTATATAATTTACTAACGCCTGAGCCAAATCATCCCAATTTGCTTTATTCGAGATAATCATCTGTTGAGTTGGATAAAGCATAGGATAATGTCCATTAGTATTATTATACTGTTCTAAGGCTGAACGTATTAAACTCAAATCATAAATTCTTTTTTCATCCCTTACTTCAACAACTACTTTATAATTAAAAGACCGACATTCAGAATTATTTGTATCTTCTTCGCTACAAGGATCATAATAACTCGTGTCTCCTAAATAATATTGAGAAAAAACATCGCCCCAAGAATATTTTTTATCATCATATGGAAATTCTAAATTTACAAACAATTCGGCTTTTTGATTAGCTTCTTTAGTATGATATAAATATATATTTGACTTTTCAGCTGGTAAAATATGACGTTTACTATCAACGCTCCAGCAAGCTACTTGATCATCATAAACCACATCCCCTATCTGGTAAACACATTGAACACACTCCTCTTCTAAAAATTGACCACTAGTGGGGTTACAACAAATTGGGGCATTATTATCATCTAATTGATCAGTCTTAATAGCTGCTATTAAATTTGTTTCGAAACATTCTTGTTTTGTTTCCTCAACAACACACTTTGGAACTATGAGCCCACTTTCTTCTTCAAATTGCTGACAAACCTCACCTTCCAAACAACACTCTGGGTCGTCTCCAATGCCACAAATTTGTTCACTAGGTACATCAGCTAACTCTCCATATTCAAAAGCGTCACCTAAGCATTTTTCAACCGGATCTACTCGTGATGTTACTATGTTTGATGTTAAACATTCTTGACCATCTGGACAACACACAGTTTCATCATCCTCACCACCACATTTTCTACTTGCAGGGACATCTTCTAGTCTCTCAAATCCGTAGTCTGCTAAACAAGTGAGTGAAGACTCTTGTCCAGAGCTTGTAAAAGGACCACTAAAACTCATATCAAAACAAGACTCGGCCTGGACATCTTCGTCATCCAAAGGAAGCGAATACATACTATTAATTGGATCTGAGTAATTCTTTCCTAAAATATTTCCTAAAGTTGACCAAGAATTCCAAATTGAATTAGTATAGTGATTCAAATATGCCCCTGTTTCAAAATTTGGAAAATTATAACTACCGGTAGTTAAATAATAATCTACTAATCTAGTTTTCATATCACCAAGGTCCATTAAACGTCGAGTATCTCTAAGCATCTTTTCTTTGTCTTCTAAATCATCTAAATCAGAATGAAAGGTAAAATTATCTACTAACTGTCTATATATTTGTAAAGTGTCAGAACCAGTTGTACTTGAGATTAGATATATATTGGAGTAGATCTTTTTGATTGGACCTGCTCCATCAGAATCTATGTTTGAAGCCGAAACATAGGTAGAGTTGCCTGTTTCGATAGCATCAAAACCATCAACTGTCTTTTGCGAATAACTACCGCCATTTTTTACATATGTTGTAAACCAATCAGCAGCTGATAAGTTTTCTGGATTTGCAAAAACTCTAATACCTATTATTTCAGAATCATCATGTGCTTGAGTTAAAAAATACATAACTAAAGTCTTCATCTCTGTATCAGGTAAATTAACTGTCTTTTTTACTGATAAGTCTAAATTTGGTAAGCCAGTGTCAAGACAATACATAGTTTGGAAATTATAATTTGAATTTACCATTGGCCAATCAGGTCGGCCTTGTTCTGAATCTGGAAAAAATTTATAATTTGATAAATCATTATTAACAGGAACTGGCCATGGGTTTTCACACAAGAATACATTAATTAGAGAAATTCCTGCCAAACTATCCCCTAGACACTTACCTGGATAGACACCAGCACCTACTATCTCGATACCATCTTCAGTCCCAAGGCTTTGACAAGTGTTATTATCTCCATAGCAGTCTCCACTACCTTGACAAAGTGGAAATTTATTTTCATCATCTACACAAACACCGTAATAAGAATCAAGTCCCCAATCAAATCCTCCAGCTACTTCATTGCAAACTAAATTACCAGGACAAAGATCATTCTCTTTGCATGGTTTTAGATCTCCACCACCAATATCCGAAGCTGTCGCTTTAACATTTATTCGGCCATCTTGATTAGAATCATGCACGTATTTCATATAATCCTGAGGGTCCGCGATATAAGACTCTACGCTAGGATCAACCGTCCAAGCTATATCCTCTTCCCCTTCTTTTGGAGACCATTTCCAATTCCAGCTATATGATGGGTATGACTGTAATGGTTGCCCACTATCAGAAAGGGCAGCTGAAACAAAGACTGTTGGATCATCGCTTGAATCTATCAAAGAAGCGCCCGTTGCATACACATTGGGATCGGTAAAAATATATTCATTTGGCTCTATATAGGCAGAATCAACTGTACAAATTTCTAAACTAGTAGCAAAAGTAAAGTTATAATCTCCATCAAGATTGTAATTATCTCCCTGGTATTGATATTCAACATCACCCATTGGGATACCCCAAATACTTTTAGCGTCTCTGGAAACAAACATTTCTATATTAACACCTTTTGGCAACATAGCATCTAATAAAAAATCTACATGAGTTAATTTTTTACCACTCTGATAAGCCTGATCATAAACAACAATTTCACCATCTCTAAAAACACCATCAGCTAAAATTTTAATAGTAGGTAAAACTCCATCTATCTCTACTTCCCCATAAATCAAACTCTGCAGATCCATTCTTTGACTAAAGACTAACTGAAGTTTTGTATTAGGGCATACGTCAGTATTTATATCTGGTATTTTATCAATTACAATAGGTCTGCCATGACAACAATCATCAGTTCCGCAACCTAATTTATTTCCAGTACCATAATTACACAATTGATTATTAGGACCCACCTCAATACATGGGCCAGTTTCATTTGGACAATCTCCATTGGTCTTACACGTCTTACTTACGTCATTCTTACAATAACCAGCGGAACAACCACAGAATA
>Ga0208904_1002381_pt1 | contig 11916 bp, 18 predicted proteins | sample AntAceMetag02UKB_FD_184774 | JGI IMG/M metagenome (GOLD analysis project Ga0208904, IMG submission 184774) | Saline lake microbial communities from Ace Lake, Antarctica - Antarctic Ace Lake Metagenome 02UKB (SPAdes) (version 2) | ecosystem: Environmental > Aquatic > Non-marine Saline and... | reverse complement strand
TGGTTTAGCCATTAGTGATGTTATAGGTGCTGTAGGTGCTTATAAGGTAGCTTTAAAAGAACAAGAAATAGCAACTGAAAGTATAAATAGCTTTTATAATTCTTATATAGGTTCATTAGAAGGTTCGATTGCTTTAAAATTAAGGATTAAGGATATAACACAAATCCAAACAAAGCAGATAAGAAGGGAACAAGAAGCACTAAAAGAATTAGCTAAAGAATCGAATGTAAGTATAGGAGTTATATCCGCTGCATTTAATGATATGGTTAATAGTGGGAAGCCTGATGAATTTGGGAGAGTTTTATTCCCATTATTCAAAAGCCTTATAGATATTAGTGAAGAATATGGCAATACATCAAGTGAAGTATTTCGGAAGGTTAATGATTTAATCCATGCAAGAAATCAGGATGCTGAAGCAATAAAAACAGTTACTCAATTAACCGATCCTTTAATAGATGGATTAGAAAAAACAGCAGCAGCAATAGGTTCATTAAGAAGTTCGATTGCTTTAAAATTAAGGATTAAGGATATAACACAAATCCAAACAAAGCAGATAAGAAGGGAACAAGAAGCACTAAAAGAATTAGCTAAAGAATCGAATGTAAGTATAGGAGTTATATCCGCTGCATTTAATGATATGGTTAATAGTGGGAAGCCTGATGAATTTGGGAGAGTTTTATTCCCATTATTCAAAAGCCTTATAGATATTAGTGAAGAATATGGCAATACATCAAGTGAAGTATTTCGGAAGGTTAATGATTTAATCCATGCAAGAAATCAGGATGCTGAAGCAATAAAAACAGTTACTCAATTAACCGATCCTTTAATAGATGGATTAGAAAAAACAGCAGCAGCAATAGGTTCATTAAGAAGTTCGATTGCTTTAAAATTAAGGATTAAGGATATAACACAAATCCAAACAAAGCAGATAAGAAGGGAACAAGAAGCACTAAAAGAATTAACTAAATTAATAAATTCATGAACATATACGAAGTAAGTCATAAACAAATATTAAGTATACATAGTGGGTTAAATGAGCTTGAGAAGATAATTATATTAAGTTTTTTAAATGATGGGTTTGATGTGTTTTTGATTTGTGAAGGTAGTCTTGTAGTTAAGGATTATTGTGTTATAAATACTGGAGATAGTTGGTTGTATACAGGCACTATTGATGATTACCATAATCATATAAATAATATAGATTATAATGATAAATCATATTTAGACAACTAATGAATAAAAGATGTTTTATATTTGTGATTGAGATTGAGCAAAATGCTTATGACTTTAAATGTGGTGAGGTTACCTATATACCAATAATAAGTAATAATAGATATAATGCGGAAAGAAAATTTAATACCAATAACTGTGGTTCACAATTTCCTAACTTTAGAGTGATGACAATAAAAGAATGTAAGCATCCATTTTGGAGTAATATAATAGATGAATAGATTTTACGAATACATAGAACAAGTTGAAAGCGGTAAGATCGTAACAGGCAAACTAATCAAGTTAGCCGTTAGTCGATTCCGTGAAGATATTGAAAAAGAATGGCGATGGACTTTTGATGAAAAGAAAGCTGAAAAGGTTATACGATTCTTTGAACTATGTAAGCATTGGAAAGATAGATGGGCAGGAAAGTTTATCGTATTAGAGCCACATCAAGTATTTTACTTATGTCAGTTATTTGGATGGGTAGATAAAGAAACCGGATTAAGAAGGTTTAATACATCTTTTAAAGAAGTAGCCCGAAAGAATGCTAAAACAACGGAATCAGCAATTAAGTCACTTTACCATTTAGTTATTGATAATGTAACAGGTGCTCAAGTTTGGTGTGGTTCAACAAGGGAAGAACAAAGTAGAATACTCACCAACGATGCTGGACAGATAGCATTGATAACACCAATCCTAAAAGATAAGTTTAATACATTCAAATTTAACGATCAGATTAAAAGACTTGTCTATAAAAAGAACAATTCATTTATTGCACCATTGGGAGCAGACAGTAGAACACAGGATGGGTTTAGTCCTACCTATGGAGTGGTGGACGAATACCATGAACACAAAACAGATGCTATATTAAATATTATAGAAAGCGGGATGGGTGCAGCTGAGCAGCCTATGATAGATGTTATCACAACGGCTGGCTTTCATAAAGAATACCCATGCTACACAAATCTAAGAAAGTCAGCTATTGAGATATTAAAAGGCATTAAAAAAGATGATCGCTTTCTGGCTATGATATTTGAAATGGATGAGGAAGATGATTGGGAAGATGAAAAGAACTGGATTAAATCAAATCCTAATCTTAATGTATCAGTAGGAATTGAACATTTAAGAAGTCGATATACAAAGGCTAAAAATGAGGGAGGTAGTAAAGAGGTTGATTTCAAAACAAAGAATCTGAACTATTGGACAGATACTGTAAGCACTTGGATTCCTGATGATGTATGGATGGGATGCAATTTATATGAAAGGGATTTAGAGAATTACAGAGGACATGATGCTATTTTAGCTTTTGACTTGGCAAGTCATATAGATACAAATGCTATTACGGTATTAATCCCAGTAGAAGAAAGATTTGAAGTATTTACTTATGTTTTTATTCCGGAAGATACATTACAGAAAAGAATGGAAAAGGGAGAACACGCTCTGTATTTTGAATGGGTAAAAGATGGGTACATTGTAACTACTCCAGGTAACGTATCAGATCATGAATACTTGAGAAAGAAGATTCAAGAAATCACCGAAATAGTAAATGTTAAAAAGATAGCTTATGATTCATGGCAGGCTTTGGATATTGTCGTAAGGCTTACAGAAGATAATTTTAATTTAGTTCCTTATAGCCAACAATTAAAACATCTAAGCCCACCAATGAAAATGTTACAAAAGTTAATATTAGAGAAAAGAATAAATCATTCGGGCAATCCGGTATTAAGGTGGATGGCTTCCAATGTGATGGTTTATACAGATCCTAATGAAAACATAAGACCAGACAAAAAAAAGAGTTCAGGGCGTATTGATGCTATTATGAGCTTAATAATGGCTTTGGGTGTTCACTTAAATAGTTTACTTGATGAAGATCAGGATTATTATATTAATAACGAATTAAGGACGATATGACAATCCTGATACTTATACCCATTTTTAAACGTCCTGAAATAGTAAAGCTATTTGCAAAGGGATTGAAACGACTTATGGAATGCGGTCATGAAATAATACCTTTATGTATCCTTTCACCTGATGATGATTATTTTGAAGCTAATTTAAGATTACTAGATGATTTCAACTTATTTGAATATCATAATTTACCAGTAGGAAGAAAACTAAATGCAGGCATACAAGCTGCATTGCAATTTGATTGGGATTACCTTATGAATTTTGGAAGTGATAATATCCTAAATCCTGAAATATGGGATTTATACGAGCCATATCTTAAAGCGGGTAATCCCTTTTTTGGTTTATCGAATCTTTATTTTTACGATAACGAAACAAAAGAATGTATCTTAATGAACAACTATGCAAGATCGGTAAGCTGTGGAGCTGGTCGCATGATTCACAGGAAGGTATTTGATAAATTAGAATCTAAAGGCTTAGAATTGTATAGTGATCGGCTTGATTCAGGATTAGACACTAATTCAAGTGAAAAGCTAACCGGATTAGGATTTAAGGAAACAATAATAAATTCAGGCTGTTATCCGTATATTTTAGATATAAAGAGCCGAACTAATATAAATGGGTTCTACTTAATTAGAAGCTGGATTAAAGATGAAAAGCTGGGTAGGTATTTTGAATTTGAAAACATAAATAGATACTTTCATGCGGAAATATGAAAAGCATATATTAGCACTTTTGGAAATAGAAGGTTTTACTAAGATGTATTATAAGTTTTGTTCAACTTACAAAACAGATAAGGAAGCCTACGAAGCAACGGAACGCCTACACGTGAACTATTTTAATAAAAGGAAGTATTCAGATTACAGTTCATTTAAGAATGTCCGCAATAGATATTTAGCCTACCAAAACGCCAAAAAGAAAAACACTCCCTAATTAATTCTTCTTTCCCAATTTAGGACAATATCCCAAAATAACAACATTGTTACTTGACGGGATTGTTATTTATATTATCTTTGTTTTAATTTAGTCTAAATAAAGATAATGATATTCAGAATATTCGATCGTTGGGATTTAGATACCAGCAAGATAGTTAAAAGAGCATCCGTTACAGGCTTGGATAGTTTATGGAAAAGTTTATTCGGTAATAGTGGTGGTTCAACTGAAGCAGGCGTTACAGTTACAGAAGAAAATGCACTCAAATACACAGCTATATTTGCCTCAATCAGAGTTCTATCAAAGACAATTGCATCCCTTCCTTTTAATGTAATAGAGAAAACAGGCAATAATAGAGAGATTGCGACAAAACATCCTGTACAACACCTAATACATTCAGAACCTAATGACATAATGACTTCCTATGGTTGGCGGGAATACTTTATGTCTCAAATGCTAACTTCAGGAAATGCTTTTTTTCATATCAAAAGAGATAAGAACCAAAGACCAATCTCATTAACGCCTGTATTAGATCAGGACGGAAACCCTGCACAAGTAACGGCAAAGTACAAAACAAGATTATTTTATGAAGTAGAGGGTTTAAAGACGGCTATTCCTGCAAGGGATATGTTACACTTTCCTTTTATGTTGGTTAATAAGACTGTGATGTCGGATAGTCCTATTATGACCTATGCAAAGGAATCAGTAGGTTTAGGAATCGCATTAGATACATTTTCAAGTAAGTTTTTTGCTAATGGTGCAACAATAGCGGGTACATTAACAACACCTGGCAAACTTGATGATCCTGCCTATGAGCGTATGCGTACCCAATGGAATAAGACTTATGGAGGTGTTAAAAAGGCTTTAAAGGTAGCTATTTTAGAAGCGGGTACTAAGTTTGAAAAGATAGGAGTACCCCCTAATGAAGCACAATTCATAGAATCAAAGACATTTGGAATATCAGAAATTAGTAGGATATACGGTGTGCCATTGCCAATGTTAGCAGATATGAGCAGAAGTACATTTAACAATATAGAACAGCAATCAATAGATTTTGTTATTTATACACTTAATCAATATGCCAATCTAATAGAGGCGGAATGTGATAGGAAACTATTTACAGAAGAAGAAAAAAGAGCAGGAACGCATTATGTCAAGCTAAATATGAATGGACTGTTAAGGGGTGATGTTAAAAGTCGCTCACAGTTCTATAAAGATGGTATTGGCTTTGGATGGTTTACACAAAACGAGGTACGAATGTTAGAAGATTTAAACCCAATGGAAGGGCATGATGAACTTTTAACACCATTAAATTTATCAACAGAAACGGAAAAAAATACAGAAGATGAAGGATAAAGAAGTAAGATATTTTGAAAACCCTGTAGAATATAGGGAAGAAAATGAAGGCGAAATAGTAGGCGTTGCAGCTGTTGTTAGTAAGCGTACTAATTTGGTTTGGTATGATGAAATTATAGAACCTGGAGCATTTGATGATGTTTTAGGTGATGATGTGAGAGCTTTAATGAATCACGATCCTAATTTGGTACTGGCAAGAACTAAGGCAGGCACTTTAACGATTGAATTAGATGGAACGGGTAATTTAACCTATAGATACAAGACACCTGAAAGAAGTTATGCAAAAGACTTGGAAGATGCTATAAAAAGTGGTGATATTACACAAAGTTCATTTGCATTTAGGGTAAAGGAAGATGCTTGGGAATTTTCAAAAGATAGGAAAGCCAATGATTTAAGGAAGATAATTAAACTGGAAAGGCTTTATGATGTTGCTCCTGTTACTTACCCTGCTTATCAAGATACGACAGTGGCGAAGCGTAGTTTTGATGAAAACAAACCGGAACCTGAAGAAAACCAACCTAATAAGAAATTATTGAGGGATTTATATATAAAACTTAAAAAATTAACTTAAAAACAGTAATAAAATGGATATTTTAAAGAAAAAAAGGGAAGAATTAGCTAAGAATCAAGCGGATGGATTGGCCTTAATACAGTCAAAAAGCAAAGAAGATTGGAATAGCGAAGATGAAGTTAGGCTTGATGGCATAGTAAAGCGTGAAGCAAGTTTATCAGAAGAAGTAAAACGCTTAGAACTTGAGGAAAGATGGACTGCCGATAATAATGAAGTCATTGTAGAAAAAGCAAAGAAAGAAGGAATGACTGCTGATGAATTAAAAATCAAAAGTGGTGATAACTTCAGAAATTATTTAATGGGTAACTGGTCAGGTGAAGATAGGGCTTTCTACAAAGAACATATCGAGAAAAAAACCAACGCTCAGAGCTTGACCGTGACCAAAGGCGGATATACCGTACCTGAGGGCTTCTCAAATCGCTTAGCAGTAGCAGAATTAGCATATGGAAACGTAAAAGGTATTTCAAGTATTATCAAGACAGCCGAAGGAAACGATTTACCTTGGCCAATGACTAATGATACCGGAAAGGTTGCTTATCAGATTAATGAAGCGACAGACTTTGAAACTTCAGCGGAAGATATAGATTTTACTGAAAATACGCTGAAAGCCTTTAAATGGACTTCAGGACTTGTGAGAGTTTCTTATGAATTACTACAAGATTCATATTCTAACTTTGAAGATTTAATGATTAAGCTTTTAGGTATCAGAATGGGACGTGGTTTAAATGCAGGTTACACAACCGGAGCAGGAACTACAACTATTCAAGGTGTTGTAATAGGTGCAACTGATTCAGCTATTTCAAGCGTAGGTGCAACTGCAATAACAACTGATAACCTTATTGATTTGGCTTATGATGTTGATCCGGCTTATCAAATCAATGGACAATATATGATGAACCAACAAACTCTAAAGGCTATTATGAAATTAGATGTTGGAACTACTGATGGAAACCCAGTATGGCAGGGAAGCATTCAAAACGGACCAGCAGCCACAATACACGGTTTTCCTTATACAATTAACCAAGATATGGCTGATATTGGGGCAAGTGCTAAGTCAGTATTATTTGGTGATTTTAAAAACTATTGGATTAGAGAAGTTGGCGGTGATAGAATTAAAGTTTTAAATGAATTATTTGCAGGTACAGATCAAATCGGAATCGTTTTAATTCGTAGAACAGACGGACAAGTAATTGATGCCGGAACTCATCCTATTAAATATATGGTTCATGCAGCAAGTTAAGATAAGAATTTTGGTAAGTGTATCGGGCTTGAATCCTATTGATAAGGGAAGTTTTAGCTATGGAAAAGGGGCAGAAATATGGATTAGCCCGTTGCTTGCCAGTTCATTTATAAATGCAGGACAAGCAATAATCTTGGAGGGTTCATTAGAGCCTTCCAAGCCTATTGCTAAAGTAATTAAGAAAAAGGTAGTAGCTAAAAAGGCTAAGAAGAAATGAGTTATAAAGTAAGTTCAGAAGGTACGACAGAACCGATAACATTAGCAGAGGCTAAACTTCATTTGAAGATTGAAACGGCTGTTACTGAAGATGATGCTTTGATAGGTGATATAATAACGGTAGCACGTAGAAAAGTAGAAAAAGATACTAATAGAAAGTTAGTACCTACTGTTTTTATTTTGTATGAGGATTGTTTCCCTGATTATTTTGAGCTTTGGAAGTTACCTGTTACTGCTATTTCAAGCGTTCAGTATATTGATAGTGATGGTGCTACTCAAACTGTAAGCTCTGATACTTATGTAACAGATATAGTAAGTGAGCCTGCCAGGATTGCTTTAGATGATAGTAATAGTTGGCCTACTCCAGCGACACGCATAAATTCTGTATTAGTAAACTTTACAGGTGGATATGCAACGGCTGCCGATGTACCAGAACCTTTAAAACAAGCCATGTTACTTTTGATAGGTCAGTTTTACGAAAATAGAGAACAAGACATAGTAGGTAGGCAAGTAAACACTTTACCAACTGGTTATGACTTTTTGGTTGAACTTTGGAGAGTAACAGGTTTTAAATGATAGGCGATAAAAGGCATAGGTTAGCGGTGCAGAGCTTTACGGCAGCTAAAAATAGTTCAGGGGAGGAAGTTAAGACTTGGAGTACTTTGACGACTGTATGGGGCAATGTAATTACTAAATCAGGGCAGGAAGCCTACGAGAGTGATAAGCTAACAGCATTAAACGAGGTTACTTTTGTAATAAGATATACAAGCGTAACAAGTGCAGTTACTGAGAAGATGCGGATTAGTTGGAATAGTTGGAGCTTTGGAATTAAGCATATAGGATTTGATAATAAATTAAGATATTTAACAATAAGAGCAGAAAGGATATATTAACGATGGCAAGACAGATAGCAAATAAGAGTATAGCGGTAGTACCTGCTGATGACAGGCCAATAACGGGAGGTGCTTATGGCACTTTGTATGTTGGCGGTGGTGGGGATTTGAAAATAATGTTGGAACGTGATACGGTAGCAATAACATTAGTGAATATTCCTGATGGTTCATTTATTCCGTTGGTAGTTCAAAAAGTATTTGATACAGGAACTGATTGTACTAATATAATTGCATTTATAGATAATTAAGAAATGGCAATAAGTAAAGCATTAACAGTAGATATAATTGGCGATAAAAAAATCCTTAAAATACTTGATGGATTAGATAGAGTTATTGCCAAGCGTATGTTAGTGAAGTCTTTTAAATACGGTGCAACACCATTAGTAAAAGAAGCTAAACAACTTACTCCGGTAGGTGATAGGGGAATACTAAGAAGATCAATAATAAAACAAAGTGTAAAAGGAAAAGAAGCTACTATAAATGTAGGACCATCAAAAGGAAAGGGTGCTAAAAATAGTGCTTGGTATGCTCACTTTGTAGAGTTTCAAACAGTAAAAAGCGGTGAACAACCTTTTATGAGACCTGCATGGGATAAGACAAATAAATTAGTATTAGAGCGTATTAATGACAAGATAGGTGAAATAGTAGAAAAGTATTTTAAGCGATTAGTTAAAAAATGATTCAGGAAGCAATATATACACTATTAAAAGGGAGTTATCCAGATACCTTCCCTAATAAAGCACCACAAGATCACCAAGTGCCTTATCAGGTTTATAGGTTTGTTAGTGTTGTTCCTCATCATACTAAATCTGGTGTTTCAACTATTGACACTTATAGAATGACTATTTCGGTTTATAGTACTGATTACAATACGATGGTTACACGCTCTGCCGGCATTAGAACGATAATAGATGGAATACATAGTCAAACGGTAGATGGTGAATTAATAGACTCAATAATATTTGATGATTATACTGATCTTTTCGATGGTTCAGAAGAAGATTCAAACGAGATATATCAAAGAGATACTGATTACATAATAAGATACAAACCATGAAAATAATACTTACAAAAGATCAGCACTGGGCAAACGGTGTATGGAAGAAAAAAGGACTTATTATAACAGTGGATAAGGAATTAGGAATGTTGAAAATTGCTGAAGGATTAGCAAAAGATACAACTACTAATATAACTGAAGCCATTATAACAAAAAAGGTTCATATAAAAAAGGTTAAAGAAAAGAAGATAATAACATTTGACGATGAAGAAAACAAGATAGAAACGAGAATTAAACAAAAAGGAGATAAAGAATAATGGCAGCTACAGTAGGAATAATGAATGGAACGTTAATCGGTGTGTACGTTGATGGTACATTAATAACCAATTTAACAGGTAACACATTAAACGTAAATATAAGTTTACGTGACACCACAACAAAAGACAGTGCAGGAAGAAAAGCGAACCTGGAAGGATTGACAGATTGGTCAATCGATGCTGAAGGATATTTCGAAGAAGGTGCAGCTTATGGCTTTACTGATTTATTCGCACTTTACACTTCAAGGGCAAGCGTAGTTCTGAAGATTGCTTCATCTAATGCAGGTGATAGCCTTTATACAGGAACGGCATGGATGACTTCATTAAGTCAAGATGGACCATTGGAAGATAATGTAAGTTTCAGCGTAAGTTTTGAGGGAAGTGGAGCATTAACAGAAGACACAGTAACATAAAATATATGAAAGAAATTAAATTAGGTGAACAGACCTTTTATGTAAGGTTCGGCTTTAATGCTTATTCTATTTTCGGTGAAGTAACCGGAAAAGGACTAAACGACATGGCAACATTAGATGAAAATTTAACTATTAAGGATGCGATAGGGTTGGTTTATGCAGGGTTGAAAGATGGAGCAAGGAAAGAAAAAGTTGGATTTGATATGCAGGTAGAAGATGTTGCTGATTTAATGGACGATTATCCTGAATTACTCACAAAGGTGATGGAAGCCTTTGCTGATTCTCAACCTGCTGAATCAAAAAACCTAAAAGCCCTTCCGAAAAAGGCGAAGGGCTAACATGGGATGGTTTACAGAAAACAGGGTTAGGTTATTTAGGAATGACTGCTGATGAATTTTGGAATATGACACCACGAGAATTTTATAATAAGTTAGATGGTTTTCAGGAACACGAACAGCAACAATTTCAGAACAGTTGGGATCAAACCCGATTTATTGCATTTTGTGCTTTGAAAGAAGATGGCAAAGGCAGGATTAGAAAGCCTGAAGATTTAATGAAGTTCGACTGGGATAAAAAAGGTACTATAATGTCAAAGAGTGATTTTAAAAAGGCATTACCTGATTTTCAAAGAAGATTAAAGAAACTGGAAAATGGCGAGTAGAAAAGTATTAGCAAGTTTAGCGGTAAGGATTGGAGCGGATACTAAAGGCTTTGTAACTGGCATTAAAAAGGCTGAAAGGCAAATGAAGCAGTTTGGTAATCAAATGAAGTCTATTGGTAAAACTATGTCAGTAGCTTTAACAGCACCAATAGCAGCTTTAGCAGTAACTTCTATAAGTGCATTTAATAAGCAAGAAAAGGCATTAGGTAAAGTAGAGCAAGCGGTTAAATCAACTGGAATGGTAGCAGGATTTACAGCTAAAGAGCTTGCATTAGTAGCAGCAGAGCTTCAAAAGGTAACAGCAATAGGTGATGAAGATATATTAGGAGGTGTATCAGCTCAATTACTTACATTTACTAATATTACAAAGGAAAACTTTTTAGCTACACAGGAAGCTGTATTAGATGTTGCAACGGTATTAAGTGAATCTGCTGTACCTAACTTCTCTGAATTAAAATCAGTAGCTTTACAATTAGGAAAGGCTTTGAATGATCCTATTGCCAATATGGGAGCTTTATCTCGTTCTGGTATTCAATTTTCAGAAGAACAAAAGAAAGTAATTAAAGAGCTTGCAGCAACAAACCGATTAGGTGAAGCACAAGCAATAATGATAAAAGAGCTTAATAAGCAGTATGGAGGGCAAGCAAAGGCAGCCGCAAATGGTACAGCCGCAATAGTACAACTAAAGAATATCTTTGGCGATTTACAGGAAGAAATGGGTGAAATATTATTTAATATGATAAGTCCTATGATCGACAAGTTAAAGTTACTTGCCAAGAAGTTTTCTGATCTAAGCCCAGCTACAAAGAAAACAGTAGTTATAATAAGTTTATTGGTTGCTGCAATAGGTCCATTAATGATTGTTTTAGGAGCATTAACAACAGTTATATTACCTGGATTAATAGCATTATTTACTACATTAGCTGGTCCTATTGCATTATTAGCAATAGGATTAGGTGTTATGATAGCTGCTTTTATAAAATCAAAAATAGTAGCAGGACAAGCAACTGACAGATTAAAAGAATTTAAGGCGTTAGTTAATGAGAGTGTTGGGGAATTAGATGCTTTATTTAATATTATAAACAGTACTACAAAAGGAACTGAACAACATGGTAAAGCAGTTGCAAAGGTAGTAGAATTATATGGTGAATACATACCAGACCTTATAGATGCTAATGGTCAAATAACAGATTTAGCGGCTG
>Ga0208904_1002376_pt1 | contig 11939 bp, 13 predicted proteins | sample AntAceMetag02UKB_FD_184774 | JGI IMG/M metagenome (GOLD analysis project Ga0208904, IMG submission 184774) | Saline lake microbial communities from Ace Lake, Antarctica - Antarctic Ace Lake Metagenome 02UKB (SPAdes) (version 2) | ecosystem: Environmental > Aquatic > Non-marine Saline and... | reverse complement strand
CGTTTTTAATTGTTTCCCGAGCCTTGTCTATTTGTTCTGTATTCCCCCTAGCCATCATCCACTCATACCCGCCATAAATCATCAAAACAATAAAAATAGCGCCCAATAAAGATAAAAAAATCTTAATAATCCTACCAATAACACTGGCCATATTAATATCTTTATCATCTCCAATATTCTCAATATCATACTTAGCTGCTTTGCCAGACAATTCTAATAAATGCAACACCCCCTCTTTATCATCATCTCCCGCAGCTAAAACTAAGTTAGTACTCAACAAAGCTAAACTAACTAAAATTATTACAACTATTAAAACATTTCTAAATAATTTTAAATCCATATATTTCCAAATATTATTTATAGATTTCCGCTATGGCAGAATCTCTCGCTTGCCTCGCCGAGCAAGGCTAAGGCGGGTAGATAATTCTGCCAAAGTAAAATACCAAAATCTAGACCCTAAATACCTAAATATTATACCCGGCAATCCTGGCAAAATTAGTAACAAAGAAATAAGCGATAAAGTAAAGAATGGTAAAAATAAAAATTCCGATTGTGGCGTTCTTCATTCTTTTTTTAGAAGTTTCTATTTTCTCCGTATTCCCGCCGGCTGTCATCCATTCATACCCGCCAATAATAATTCTAATAATATAATGCACTCCTAAAAAAGGCGCAAACGCAAAAATACCGGCGATAAACGTAACTATTCTCTCGTCTGTTTTTGTAATATCAGTATCACTATCCAGTTGATATACATTAGTTTGCGATGCTCCTGAATTAAGCTCATTACTCCAATCACCAATATTTTTACTCTCAGCTTGAGCAAAATTAAATGGTAAACAAGCCAGCGTGCCAAACATCAAAAAAACAAAAATTTTATATTTATAACTATTAACCATTTTGTATGTTTAAAGAATATAAACCCCGTTAAATAGATGTCGCTCGTTGGTGACTTTAAACCACTAACTGCGATCTATAACCACTGACTTTATCGACGGCTTTATTTAACCGGGGTAAACCTAAATACCCATCCCTTAACCGCCTATATCTAACACTTAAAGTCTAAATTACAACTTAAATATAGGATTATCAGAAAAATTTCCAGTAGCTAAAGTCAATAATAGGGCCGCAAATATATAAGCGGCAAAAACTATTAAAATTCCGATCGCTCCGTTCTTTATTTTATTCTTGCCATCAAGCACCTTTTCATCATTTCCCCCAGCTCCAATAATATCTAAAGCTCCCATAAAAATTAAAGCAATAAAAATAAGACCGATAAAAGAAATTACTGCCGCAATCCACCTTCCGATAATACCAGCTATTTTATCTTTAGTGTTTGTTTCATCTGGCTGGTCCTTCTCCACATAACCAACACCCTCTCCTGTATCTTTTAAACCGCCCAAAAAACTTTTTTCGGCGTTAGTATCAGTAGCTTTAACCTCAACCGGCGCCGTTAGTAATAAACCACCAAACAGGTAGCCGAGCAAACACAATATTACAAAATTTCTTTTTTTATAAAAATTTGCCATCTTGATTTTATTTTAAGAAAGCGCCTATAACTGTCTCGCCAACATATCTAGTAATTAAATAAGCTCCGGCTACAATTATTAAACCAATTGAAGCCTGCATTAAAATGCTAATTGCCTGACCTACTTTTTCTTCATTACCTCTGGCAGTCATCCATAAAAATCCGGCATAAATCATTAAAATAAAAAATATAACGCCAATAAAAGAAAGAGCAGCACCAATCATACTGCCAATAGTCTGAGAAATATCTTTTTCACCGGCATTAAGATTGCTTGGTCCTGCCGTAGCTTCTAAACCATAATCTTCGGCTAAAACCGCTTGGAAAGCCATTATAGAAAAAAACAAAATTAAACAACTTACTAAAATTTTTTTTGTTTTTTGAGAAAAAATTATATTCATCTTTTTTTCTAGACGCTAAAAAATTAACGTTGGATTTATTCCACTGCCTTGGACATAAAAATAATTTTATACTCAAGGCAGTGGAGTCCTATTAATCTAACCGCTTGTCCCGTTATTCGTGAATGACAGGATAAACGATAGGACTCCACCATACTCTAAATATTCTTAAAAACCGGTTTTTTAGAATATTATGTTATCCAGTAGCACCAGTCTTTTCATACAACGCCTCAATGACAAACCTAGCAATACCCCAAGCCATTAAAATAATAACTAAACCAATAATACCAGCCGTTATTAAAGCTCTGGCTTCTCCTAGTTTATCTTCGTTACCACCAGCAGTCATCCACTTAAATCCGCCTAAAAGAATAATCACAACTGCAATTATACCTAAAAAGCCCAAAGCTATGTTAATTACGCTAGCCGCTACTGTTCTTGGGTCTTCGTCGCCTAAGCCTAATTCTGACTCTACGTCATCTTCAGTTCCGCCCCAAAGTAACTCATCAGCCGGGCCAGCAGCTTGCGCTGTTAAAGCAAAAGCCGGAGTAATAATTAAAGCAAACATAGTAATAACTACTATATTTTTAATAATTTTCTCTTTCATATTCCACCTCCCCTCTAATTCCCCGCTGATATCTTAACTAAATTTTACAAATACCATCAAGGATTATTAGTTTATTTTATAAACATTTCTTAGTTTCAGAAATTGCTGATTTATAATAATTTAAAGCTTCTTTATAAACATTTTTAAGCTCTGAATATTTCAATCTTGTTATTTCTAAATTATCAAGAGTGAATTCTCTCAAATATCCAACTACTAAATTTCTTTTATTTTCCGCTTCTTCTATATTATTGCTGGCGGCCGGACAATCGCCGGTTACCTCTATTATTTTTTCTAGATTTGCTATTTTAATATTAAGTTTATTTGTTAATTCAACGCCTTTATACAAATAACCAAAATTTTTATAGCTAAAATATCTACTTATCTCCTTTAAGGTTTCCTTGTCCTGATTATCAATTATTCTCTTAGTATAGGAATTATCGCTAAACAATAGTTCATCTCTTATAGTAGTATTAAAACCTGAAGCCTGACTTTTAATTTCCGAAGGAATTTTGCTAAAACTGTTAATTTTATAATAATAACTACTTTGCTTGTCTAAAATAGAATTAATTTTTTTAAGGCCACTTAATACTATAACAGCTCTTTTATATCTATCGTTTGCTCGTAAATGTTTGTAATCATTATAAACTGTATCATACGAACTCCATGGCTTATTAATAGCGTACCCCTTATAATAATTTTTAAAGCTATCCAATACTTCTCTATATTTATCTTCAAGAAGGAATCTTTCTTCCGGGGAGTAATAATCAATAAATATTCTTCTTAGAAATTTACGATTATTAATATCAGAATAATTTTTTAAATTTTCCAGTTTAACGTTAATTTTATTTATATTATAAAAAATTTTATATACTATATTAGCAATTTTATAATTCTCGTCTTTTCTTATATTTTTATATATATTTCTAATAGCTACAAGGTTTTCTTCCAAATTTATGGTAATTGGCAATCTTTCAGATAAAATAGTCATTTCATAATTATTTTTATAATCTTCTATTACCTTATCTATATAACCATCTTCCTTAATAAAATTATTTTTACCCTGTTCTGGAATTTCTAAAAAATTACCAACTTTATTTCGAAAATTTTCAAATTTTTTATAATACCTATCACAATTTTTATAAATTTTAAGTTTATACTTTAATAATTCAATTTGTGATTTTGTTATTGTGTCTAACTTAATTATCTTTGCTTCAATAATATCTTTTTCTGTTTCTGATTTAGCTTCTTCCAAATCTAATTTTAACAGATCTAAAATCCCTTTCTTGGCAGAATTAGTAATTTCGTTAGCAAAATCAGATCGAGTTGCTAAAGATAGGTTTTCATACTTGTTAATGTACTCAAAATATTTTGACAATGTTTTTTGCATTCTTAAACTCTTCTTCTCATAATTTTCTTGTAAATCGGCTATAGCCTGCTCTCTAGGGGTCTTAATAGATAATGATCGAGTAAAACCAGAACAACCTTCCTCATATTCTCCATTATTATTGCCTGCTCTTCGGTCGTTGCAAGCTTGAATTTTAAAATTATACCCAGTATCAGAAGTTAAATTATTAAACAAATATTCTTTTTGGGATGTTTCCATATAATGATAATTATCTTCATCTTTATTCTTGTATCCAATCTGATACAAAGTCGCTCCATCTACTGGCTGCCAAAATAAATTAATTAGGGTAGAGGCTTTTTCATTATTTAACGAGGGTTTGCCGGGATTAGTAGCCAACGTAAGAGGAAATGAATAGAAACACTCTCGGGAACCTACACATTCATCAGATTCAAAACATTTATCATAGTCTTCATCACAAGCCTTTGCTTTAAGAGAATAAAATATTCCTGGTTCTAAACCATTTAAGTAATAAACAACTGGATTGTTACTATTATCGGGAGTAATAGTAGACCCATAAAAAATATAGGTATAATCTCTTTCTTTTTTATAATAAACTCCGTATTTTTCGCTTTCAAAACCCTGCCAATGTATTCCTAAACTTTCCGACGTTATTGGTTCATTTTCAACTAATCTAGGGCGATAGGTAGGACTCGCTTCTACTAAAAAAGGAATAAAGAATAAACAAATCGTAATAATAAATAGCCTCTTAATTCCCATGGTTCTTATTTTAATAATTTTTTATAAAATAAATCCTAAATACTACTACTTATTATTATAACGCATCAATATCGCTATCATTAATATCTTCTTCAATATCGTCCTCAATGTTTTCCTCAATAATATCATTATGATCAATATCAAATTCATTCTCATTAATCTCTAAATCTACTTTATCAGCATTTTTTTCTAAATCTTCCAGAAGTTTTTCAATATCTTTCTTATTTGTAGGAATCTCTCCTATTCCAATAATTTCCCTTTCCTCGGTGTCAGTCTCATGATCTTCCTCACCTTTATATCCAGACCAAATATCTGAATCCACTTCTTGCTTCTTACCACAGCCGGCTAAACTAAAAGACAATAAAAACAAAAGAACAATAACTGTCAAAAAGCTTTTTTTACCATACATAGCCTTTACTTTCGTCTTAATTAGTTATTAACATTAATTTTATTTTACCATATTTTAGAAAAAATAACAAAATCCTCCTGTTACCCATGGGCAACAGGAGGAAAAAGAAGGGGCCTGTCCAGGCTAAAAACCTAGAACAGTTTATCTGAATTATCCTGATTATTTTTATTTAATTTTTCGCTTTCCTGGTCATCTAAAGTTTTATGGCGCTCCTTAATAAGCTCCTTATTAACCCAGAATATCCAGGCAATCACACCTAATAAAAATACTAAAAATATTACTAAATTAAGACTTAATCTACCTTGGCCTTTCTGGCTTTCATCAACTGATCCGGTCTGGTCTGTCTGGCCAATAACTGACTCATTAATTATTTGTTCTATTTCTTCGTCAATAGAACCTTCACTTGCCTTATCGTCTAAGCTTATTTCACTTTGAACCGGCAATTCAACAATATCTTCGCCAACTTCCGGGAATACTATTATTGGAGATTCTGGCTCAACTGCAACTGGTTCTTTAATTTCCACCACAGCATCCTGCTTAACTTCTTGAGCAGACTGGGCAATAGTTGGCTGTTTTACTGTAAAATTAATAATATTTGATAATTTGCTTTCTTTTCCCCGTAAATCAACCGCTATAGCTGAAATTGAATATTGGCCCCGGTCTAAAGCCTTCATTGGCTGAAAGGCAAAATTAGCTGTACCTGATTCATGATTTTTAACTTTTAAGTAACCAATTAACTCTTCATCAATATAAATTTTAACAGCTAAATTATTCCTGGCTAAGCCGACAATAAACGGCTGGTCATAGCTTGATTTATTATTAACTACTGGTGCGAATAAAATCGGCACTGGCGTGGCTAAAACCGCCCCTGTTGCATCCTTCTCTTCTATTCCATCCTCTTCTCCAGCTCGCCCTGGGCCTATCGAAGGATCCTGCTCTTTATCCTCAGTAACATTCAGGGTCAAAACATTAGATTGTATACTTTTTCTGCCCTGCTCATCCTCAGCGATAACCCAAACCTTATGATCTCCTGATGTTATTTTAAAATCCGGAATATAAATAAAGCCAGCTGTGCCTGATTCATGCTTCAAAACCTTTGTTTGGCCGTAATAATCACTATCAATATAAAAATTAACTAAGCTATCACTAACTGTTAATCCTTTAATAACCAAACCCTGCCCGATTTTATTAATTTCCAACAAAGTCGGAGCAGGCAAGGGTGAGATAATAAATTCTATTTCAGTCGGCGGAGATAAAACTAACGAAGTTTTATCCTTGGCTATAGCCATAACCGTATATTTACCTTCACTTAGAACCGTTGCATGCTCATAATAAAAACTATTAGTTTCAATATTTTTTTCACCAATTTTAGCTAAATCAGTATAAGTTCCATCAATATAGATTAAAACCTCTGTATTAGCCGGAGTTAAACCCTTAAGATAAAACTGATTAGGAATATCTATCGCTCGCTGAGCTCCTGTTTCTAAAATAGTCGGAGCTTTAACTTGTTTAGCTTCGGCTTGGACAGCAAATAAACAGAATAAAAAGGTAAAAAAAATAAAGAGAAAAAATTTTTTGTTAAACTTCATAAAATGAGATAAAAAATCGTTTCCTCCTTAATAAGGCACTATTGCTAAAATATCTTGTCCAACAATACCCCTAATAAACGCTTTTTCAAATTTAGTCAAAAAATCATTGGTTAATTAGGGCTATAGCAACAAACAAGAAAAAAACCTATTTGCCCTTGTAGCCCTAATTTAACTAATGATATTCTAATTTTATATATTGTGAGAAAATGCGTCAAGTATAATAACTAGTTAACAACCTGTGGGAAAACCAACTTAAACTGTGAATAAAAAGAGCATAATTTCTTTTACTTTTCTCTTTTCTAATAATTTCTTGCCTAAATAGCATTCTTATAATGTTTAATCTTAGCTATTTTTTTAGATCTATCAATATCAATAGCGATTAAATCTACTCTAATAAAATTTTCATCCAGTTTCTTTTCATAAATATACAGATCCAGAGCTTGAACCAAATTAGCCATTTTTTGATCATCAAAAGCCTCTTCAGCTCCACCCCAGCCTAAAAAAATCCTAGTTTTTACTTCAACAAAAACTATTAATTTACCTTGAGAAGCAATAATATCAACCTCCTGATAACTAATTTTAATATTCATGTCTAAAATCGTATAGCCATGCCTAATTAAATAATTTTTAGCTAGGGTTTCACCAAATTTTCCCACTTTTTGTCTATAATTCATAAATTTATAACAAAAAAGAATGGACTAAATCCACCCTTTTCAACTATAACATATATACTAATAACCTATAACTTATAAATAATAACTCGTAAATTAGCTACTCCATAATCTTTAAACGCCTAGTTATCTATGTAACTATTTAACTATTTAACTAAGTATCTGACTACGGAATATATTTTTTAAATTCCTTTTCTTCCTCAAGCTGTTTTTTTCTAGCTGGAATTTTTCTTAAATCTTTAAAAATAAAAACTAGCCAGACTATCATGCTTATACCCCACAATAAAAACCAAAATCTGGCTGATAAAAATGGGATTAGTTCATAATTAAAAAACCAAATAATCAAACCCATAAAAGCATTAACAACAGAAAATAAATATAATCTATTGAAAAATGGAGCAAAAAGACCTTTTTTCTTAGATTTTAAAAACCAAAACAATAAAAAGGAAATAACCAAAATAAATACAACACCAATAAAAATCTTCTGCGAGCCCGACAACATTGGATCTGGCCGCAAATCAAACCAAAATTTTAATGATAACAGATTGCCCATATAAATTATATATTATAAATTTACTCCTATAATACTACAATATATTTAATATTACAACTTGATAAATAAAATACCAAAATGATACTGGCCGGCATCAAACTCATCTTCAATTTTTAAACCCAATTTCTTGCCAGCTGTCCTTAGTAAATCTGGCTTTACCCGCTCTTCAGCTGGCGGACCAAACGGCGAAGATATATTTTTCCATTCTACCACTAATAATTTTCCGCCCTTTTTCATCATTCTAATAGATTCCCGCAAAATCTCTGCCCGTTTATGAGACTGGTATAAAGTATTTATTAATAAAGCTACATCTAAGCTACCGGCAGCTATCTTAGTAGCTTTAAAAACTTCCAAATTACTCCAAACCGTCTCAATATTATCTAAATTCTCCTGTTTAATTTTTCTATTAATCGTCCCTAATATAGTTTTTAAAATATCTACGGCATAAACCCTCCCCCATTTGCCAACTATCTTAGCAATAGGAAAAACAAAATGGCCTGAAGCTCCACAGCCCAAATCAGCCACTTTTATATCTTTGCTTATTTGCGCTTTATCTAAAATAAAATTTACATCAAGTAAAGCGCTTCCTCCGGTCGATTTAAACATAAAAATTATATTGAAATATTTTTAAAAATATTTTATTCATCCCCAGATTTAAAATCTTGTACTAAAATTTGCCTAGTTATTGTCGTATTGCGACCATACTTCTTTTTAGCTGTTATAACTATAGTATTAATACCAATTTTTAAATTAATTCTTTTAGTAAATAAATTATCCCCGTCTCCCTGATCTAAGGGAATCAATTCGCCATTAATAGTTACTTCAACTTCAGTCTCGACTTCGCCGATAACATCAATAAAATTATGATTAATTGTTAAATTATTTTGTGGTTCTATTATTTTAAGTTGAGGCGAGGAAAAAATATTTTTTAAATAAAAACCTAAATAAAGAAAACAAATTAAAATAATTATTACTACTACTATACTCTTTACTATTTTAGGAACAATTAAAAAATTGTGACTTTTAATAATCTGCTTAGAGAAAAAGCCTCCTGATTTTCTCCTAACCAGCTTTTTATCATCTTGAGCAATGGTTTCGTCGCCCACAAAATCCTTTAAAATTTTCTGGCTGTCTAAACCTAAAAAAATAGCATACTCTTTTAAAAAATTTTTTCTATACACTCCAGGCGGTAATTTTTCTAATTCTCCGGTCTCCAACGCTTTTAAATACTCATACTTTATATTAATCTTTTTAGCTACGTCCTTCAGTTTTACATCTTTCTCCTGCCGAGCATTGCGCAATTGTTCAGCTATAATATCATAAACTGATAATATTTTACTAGGTTTAAAACTCTTCATAGGTTATTTCTCATTCCTTAATTACCTCAAAACCAACCAGTATTTGACCAAGTACTTGTTCCTAAATCTATATTAAAAGCGCTAAAAACAAAACCAATGATCATATAAGAAACAAAAACAATTACTAACCCAATAACTGCAGAAACTATAACCTGTTTAGCTTGCGTTACTTTTTCACTACTGCCGGCTGAAATTAAAAACATTATTCCGCCGTAAACAAACATTAATAAAGCCAAAGACCCGACAATACCCAACATCCAATTAGCTGCTATAGGCAATATCCCCACTATATCATTTAAAGAATAGTTTCCTGTTGCCTTTTTCTCACCATCAGGTACCAAACCGCTTGTAGTAGTAGCGGCTAAAGAAAAATTCACGCCAACAATAAAACAATAAACTAATAAAACAATAAATAAAATTATCACCTTCCTATTTTTCATATAAGAATTTACTTATATCTTTTATGGCCTTCAGACTTTTTAGACTTTACAAACTTTTTACTTATTTATCGTCTGTTGTACTCGCCTAGCCGCCAAATTTATAATTTCTTCAATTTCATCTTGACCAGTGACTACCGAGTCAATCATATCATTAATAATTAACTCAGCCGCGTTAGAATCATCTCCGCGATACCAGCTATCAGCGGTTAAAATCTGTCCAGCAAAAATATTAATATCATCATCTTCTAATTGTTCATTAATTAAAGACCGCAGAGCCGTTGGTTTTTTCGTCTTAGTTAAATATAGCTTAGCCTGTTCAGCTTTAGTAGCAAACTGAATAAAATCCCAGGCTTCATTTACATTTTTACTTTTATTAGAAACTGCTTCTACCCAATAATTAGCAAAATTAATTCCGTTATAATTATCTTCAATCTGTGGCAATTTATCTATCCCAAAATTTAATTTTGGCGCCCGCGCCTTAATAGTCGGCAGATGATAAGCATAGCCGAACATAAGAGCCAACTTTCCGGCAATAAACATCTCTAATGAATTATCTAAATCACTATTCCAACTATAAACTTCTTTAGCTGGATTAGAAAAATCCGTATAAAAACGCAACGCATCTAAACCCGGATTATAATTCTGGCCTTTTAGAGCCACTGGAATCTGGTCAAAAACGATATTATTATTATCGTCAACCATTTGAGCTCCATTTTGCATCATTAAAACTGCTAAAATATCGCTAGCTCGCTCAATATTATCACTTCCACCTAAAGCTACGCCTGACTGGATAATTTCTCCCCGAGTATCCTGTTTAGTTAATTTTTTAACCATCTGCTGAAATTCTTTATTCCAAAAAGCTGGCGGCTGGGCAATGCCAGCGTTATTTAATAAATCGCGATTATAATACATAACTAAGGTATCAACCGATAAAGGCAAAGCATAAATTGCGTCTTGCCCGCTTTTATTTTTTAATACCACATCATCATAAACCGTATCCACAAAATTATTCTGCAATTCTCTTAAAGTCAAACTCTTGGCGGTTCTAAGTTCATTAACCACCTCCTTTTTAATACTACCTTTAGTAACTGGATAAGCCATGGTTATAGCCGCCGGCACAGGAGTTAATTTATTCTCATATTTTTTAATCCAGGTATTATGGATTGATAAAATATCTGGTCCCCGATCTTCTGCCAAAGCCTCTAATAATTCTTTTTCATACTCACTGTAGCGCAATTTTCGATAATTAATCGTAATAAACGGATGCAGTTGCTTATAATTAGCAATTATTTCAGAGAAAGCGTCTGGACCGTCCCAAACCCGCCAATACTCTAAAGTAATCGGCTCCATTGCCTCCTTAGTTTCCTTATCAGCCAATTTACAGCCGAATCCGGAAGTCAACAGAAAACTAAAAATAAGAAACATTATAAATAATTTATTTTTCATAATATTTTATGACTACGAATTACAAATATCTTACAAATATACAAATTTTTAACCAAAACGTTTTACTTGTATTCGTATATTCGTACTAATTCGTCCACCTCGGCTTCGCCTTGGCGAGACGGGTAATTTGTAATGATATCTTTATTATAACAAATTTAAACAAAAATAGTAAATCCGAGATACACAATATGCATTATGGCATGTGGGGGCTTACTCCATTTTCGGTCGATACTAGAAACCATAGTTCCCCTCCTCAGATGAGAAGGGAGTAGGGGTGGTCTGATTTTATTTATTGTTTCTTTGGTTTCTCACTTTTTTTCTTTTTCATTTATTCCACTTTCGGTCGATATTGTAGAGCTTCGGCAATATGCGGAGTTAATATATTTTTTTCATTAGCTAAATCGGCAATGGTGCGCGCCAATTTTAGGATGCGAAAATAAGCCCTGGTTGATAAATGCATCTGGTCAACCGCGTGGCGTAGAAGCTGTTTTGAATTATCGTCTATTGGGCAAAGTTCTTTTACCGCTTCTGAATTCATTTCCGAGTTAGTAATATAGGGAGTACCATTAAACCGCTCTGCTTGAATAGTTCTGGCCGCTTCTATTCTAGTTTTTATTTCTTTTGAGGTTTCACTTTTAATATCAGCCGATAATTTATCAAAATTCATTCTAGGCACTTCAATATGCAAATCCACTCTATCTAAAATCGGACCGGATATTCTTTTCCGATAATTAATAATCTGTACTGGCGAGCAGGTGCATTGCCTGACTGTGTCGCCATAATAACCGCAGGGACAAGGATTCATAGCCGCCACTAAAATAAACTTA
>Ga0208904_1002374_pt1 | contig 11947 bp, 12 predicted proteins | sample AntAceMetag02UKB_FD_184774 | JGI IMG/M metagenome (GOLD analysis project Ga0208904, IMG submission 184774) | Saline lake microbial communities from Ace Lake, Antarctica - Antarctic Ace Lake Metagenome 02UKB (SPAdes) (version 2) | ecosystem: Environmental > Aquatic > Non-marine Saline and... | reverse complement strand
GCTGCTAAGTTGACTGGTTGGAAGATAGATATCCTTGAAGAAGGAGCTCCTGCTAAGAAAAAGGAAAAGAAAGACGATAAAAAAGAAGACAAAGAAGACAATAAAGAAAAATCAGAGGAGCCAAGGAAAGATAAACCGGCCAAGAAAGAAACCAAAAAAAAGGCTAAGAAAGAAGAGAAAAAAGAAGATAAAAAAGAAGAGAAAAAATCTAAAAAATAATTAATATAATATAAAGTTATGAGTATGGGAATTATCTTTGCGATTGTTGCCGGAGTTATCGCCATTTTGTATGGTGTCGGTTTAACATTCGTAGTTTTAAAGAAAAAAGCTGGTGATGACAAGATGAAGTCAATCGCCAAGGCTATCCAAGAAGGTGCCAGTGCTTATCTAAATAGACAGTATAAAACTATTGCGGTTTTAGCTGTTATTATCTTTGCTTTATTGTGGATCTTTTTGGATCTAAATATGGCTTTAGGATTTTTAGTTGGTGCTGTTCTCTCGGGTGCTGCCGGATATATTGGTATGAATGTTTCAGTTCGAGCTAATGTTCGGACAACCGAAGCTGCTAAGAGTGGAATTAAACCAGCCTTAAAAGTTGCTTTCCAGGGTGGAACAGTGACAGGTATGCTAGTAGTTGGTTTAAGTTTACTAGGTATAGCAGTTTTCTATGCTATTACTAAAGATGTTCATGCGTTAATTGGACTAGGTTTTGGTGGTAGTTTAATTTCTGTCTTTGCCAGACTTGGTGGCGGTATCTTTACCAAAGCTGCTGATGTAGGAGCTGACTTAGTTGGTAAAGTAGAAGCAGGTATTCCTGAAGATGACCCAAGAAACCCAGCTGTGATCGCTGATAACGTCGGTGATAATGTCGGTGATTGTGCTGGTATGGCTGCTGATCTTTTTGAGACATACGCTGTAACGGCCGTTGCTACTATGTTCTTAGGTTCGCTGCTTTTTACTGGTGAGAACGCTATTATCTATCCGCTTGTCTTAGGTGGTATCTCTATTATCTCATCTATTATTGGTACTTGGTTTGTGAGATTAGGAAAAAAGCAAAATATCATGAATGCTTTGTATAAAGGATTAGCTGCTGCTGGAATCATTTCTGCTGTAGCTTTTTACTTTGCTACTAAATACATTATGGCTGATAACTCATTATTCTTAGCGGCCTTAGTAGGTTTGATCGTAACTGCTTTGTTAGTTGTCATTACAGAATATTATACTTCTGATAAATATAAACCTGTTAAGTCTATTGCTAAAGCATCAGAGTCAGGACATGGAACTAATATAATTCAAGGTTTAGCTGTTTCTATGAAATCTACGGCTTGGCCAGTCATCGTGATTGCCCTAGCAATTTTGTTAGCTTATTGGTTTGCTGGTTTATACGGAATCGCTATTGCCGCTATGGCCATGCTTTCTATGACTGGTATTATCGTCGCTATCGACGCTTATGGACCTATTACAGATAATGCTGGTGGTATTGCAGAAATGGCAGAGCTACCTGAAAGTGTTCGAAATGTAACTGATCCATTAGACGCAGTAGGTAATACTACCAAGGCTGTGACTAAAGGTTACGCGATAGGTTCAGCTGCTTTAGCTGCACTGGTCTTGTTTAGTGACTACACTCACCAACTTGGTGATGGCGTAGTTTTCTTACTATCTGATCCTAAGGTGATTATTGGATTATTCATTGGCGGATTATTGCCTTACTACTTCGCTGCTCTATCTATGGAAGCAGTTGGAAAAACTGCTGGTAAAGTTGTTGATTATGTTCGAAAACAGTTTAAAGAACACCCAGGAATCATGAAAGGGACAGAAAAACCTAACTATAAAGAAACTGTTGATATCGTAACTAAAGATGCTATTAAAAAAATGATCTTGCCTGCTCTTATCCCAGTTTTAGCACCTATTATTGTTGGTTTATTACTTGGTGAAAAAGCTTTAGGTGGACTATTAGTTGGTTCAATCGTAACTGGTATCTTTGTGGCTATCTCAATGACTTCTGGTGGAGGAGCTTGGGACAACGCTAAGAAACATATTGAATCAGGTAACTTTGGTGGTAAAGGAAGCGAAGCTCACAAAGCTGCAGTGACAGGAGACACTGTTGGGGATCCTTACAAAGATACTGCTGGGCCTGCTATCAACCCGATGATTAAGATTATGAACATCGTAGCCCTACTTATTGTAGGCTTATTGATGTAAGAATTATAAATATTAAAGAATTAAAATGAAAGTAACAAGAAAAGATTTAGATTCTAGTCAGGTTGAATTGACAATTGAAGTTCCAATTGAAGATATTACACCTCATCTAGAAACAGCTGCCAAAAAAATCTCAAAAGATGCTAAGATTGATGGCTTTCGACCAGGCAAAGTTCCTTACGAAGTATTAAAGGAAAAAGTTGGCGAAGAAGCAATTTTACAAGAAGCAGCTGAAGAAGTTATTAATAATACTTACGTTAAAGCGCTTGACAAGGAAAAAATTACTAAGGTAATAGCTCAACCAGAGATTAAGATTACAGAGATTAAACCAGGTAAGCCAATGGTTTACACTGCTATTGTATCACTTTTACCAAGTGTAAAAGTTTGTGACCTTAAGACTGTAAAAGTTTCAAAAAAGAAAGCTGAAATAAACAAAGACAAGATCGAACATACTTTAACTGATCTTCGAAAAATGCGAGCCAGTGAAAAATTGGTGGATAGAGCTGCTAAAGACGGCGATAAAGTAGAGGTTGATTTTGATGTCTATTTAGACGGAGTTGTTATCGAAGGTGGTAGTGCTAAAAAGCAACCGATAATTCTCGGAGAAGGTAATTTTATTCCTGGTTTTGAGGAAAATGTTATCGACATGAAAAAAGAAGACAGGAAAGAATTTAAGTTAAAATTCCCTAAAGACTATTTCCAAAAGAATCTAGCCGGTAAAGAATGTGATTTCAAAATTAAACTAGTTTCAGTTAATGAAGTTGTTCTTCCTGAAATTAACGATGAGTTTGCCAAGGGTCTTGGTCAATTTAAGGATGTTGCTGATATGAAAACTAAGATTGAAGAAAACTTAGTCAAAGAAGCAGAACAAAAAGAATCTCAAAGATTACAAGCAGCGATTCTAGAGGGAATTATTGAAAAATCTGAGTTTGGTAAATTGCCAGCTGTTTTGATTGATTCTGAAAAAGAAAGAATGATCCAAGAGATCAAGCAAGATCTAGAATCTCAAGGACTTAATTTCGAAAAATATCTTGAACATTTAAAGAAATCAGAAGACGACCTAAAAGAAGGTTTTACAAAGCAGGCTGACAAGCGAGCAAAATCTGCCTTGTTAACTCGACAAGTCGCTCTAGATGAAAAGATAAAAGTAGAAGATAAAGAAATTGATGATGAAGTTAAAAAGACACTCGAGATGTATAAAACTCAACCAGAAATGACTGAACAATTTAAGTCTCCTGGTTATAAAGATTATCTAGCTAAGGTGATGATCAATCAAAAGGTTCTAAAATTTTTAGAAAAAAAGGTAAAAATAGAAGAGGCTAAATAAATTTTTACTAAAATAAAAGCTCTAGAATTTTTCTAGGGCTTTTGTGATATAATTAATTTATGAATATAGGAGCTCATGTTTCCGCTGCTGGCGGAGTAGATCAATCACCCCAACGTGCTAATGAAATTGGCTGCGAATGTTTTCAAATATTTTCTAGGTCTCCTCGGGGTGGAGCTGCTCCTGAGTTAACTAAGGAGATAATAGAAAACTTTAAAGCTGAGATGAAGAAATACCAGTTAACTAATTTTTTTATTCATACGCCTTATTTTATTAATTTTGCTTCATCTAAGGAGAGGGTTCAGTTTGGCTCTCGTGAAGTTGTTCGACAAGAGCTAGAGCGTGGGAGTAAACTTGGGGCTAAATATGTTATGACTCACTTAGGAGCCTCTAAAGACGTCGGGCATGATGTTGCTATTAAGATGACCATAGAAGGTCTAAAGAAGCTACTACAGGGCTACAAGGGAAGTACGGAGCTACTTATAGAGATGTCAGCTGGGACAGGGTCAATAATAGGCAGTGATTTTGACGATATTGCTGAGATTTTTAAAAAGGTTAAACATTCAAAATTAACTGGAATATGCTTTGATACTGCTCACATGTTTGAGTCTGGTTATGATTTTCGAACCAAGACGGCTTTAAATAATACCTTAAAAGAGTTTGATAAAAAAATAGGTATAGATAAGTTGAAATTATTGCATGTTAATGATTCAAAGACAAAACTTGGGTCAAAAATAGATCGACATGCTAATATTGGCGAGGGGGAACTTGGTATCGGAGCTTTTGAAGCAATCATTGCTGACAAACGATTTAAAGATATAGATTTTATTCTGGAAACTCCAGGCGAGGAGAATAAGGTTAAAGATGTTATAATATTAAAAAAGATTAGAGATAAAAAATATGCTACAAAATAAAAATAACAAACAAACCAAGCCTACGCGAAAGCTTCGGCAGGCAGGTAATAACCCAGTTCAAAAAACTGTCTTAGAAACTAAACTGAACGAATTAACAGAAGTTATAAAAAATTTAGAAGATAAAAGGTTTTATAAACTAGCAGGTAAGCCCCTTAGTTTGCTTGGTTGGGGATTCTTGAAGGGTCTAGTGACAGGTATGGGTGCTATTATTGGTGCAGCTGCCTTAGCTGCTTTGATGGTTTATTTGTTAGGCAGATTTTTTATATTACCAGAATGGCTTCAAACTGTTTTAGACATTGTAGAAAACTCTCGAACAATCTAATAAAAAACCCTGCGGTTTAGGGCAGGGGGGGGATGGAAAGAGTTACGACTCTTCCTGAAAAATATTTAAGGAAAATTTTGACCGGTATGCTGACAGCTTGCTGGTTCTTTTTTTTGATGCCAGCCGGATCATGAAATTGAATATGCCACGTTGGTTTTTGGAATAATTGCCACCAATGGTGACGCTTGAATTTTATCCCGTATATTAATATGAAATGACCTTTATTTTTTTTCGGGGTTTGTGGATAACAACGAATCTCTGGAGTAACCGAGGCTAATATTATCTTGTTAGACAAGATTAGGTCTAGTAGTTCTTGTTCGGAGATAATGTCTTGCATCGCTTGGCATGGTCGTCTAAAAAGATGAGATAGCCAGGTCGCCAAAGGTTTATGATAAGCCCCAATTTTGATATTTTCTGGGTCATAAACTTTAAATTTTTGAGCCATCTCGTAAAGTCTATTAACTTCAATGGATACACCATATGCAAGTGTTAACATTGCTACACAACATAGTGCGCAACTGTGATTATTAAAGTCGAGTGCATTCTGTGGATTCATGTCTTGAGAGACAAAGCAATCTTTCATGGGGATCCTTGTTTCGATGATATGTTTTTTCATAAAATTCCTTTTTTATAAAGAACGATATAATGAGCTTATCAATTCTAATTAGAAAGTCAAGATATGTTTAGTGCATTTGACAATGATTATAGCTGTGATAAAATGAATGTAGTTAATTTCTTACAAATCTTACTTATCCACATGTCAAAAAAACAAGTCAGTGGCACTTGCCACAAATTAAAAATATTTTACGGGTCTATTAAGGTTACAGACAAGGGTCAAATTGCTATTCCTATCGATATTCGAAGGGAACTAGATATTGAGGCGGGCAATAAGCTCTTTGTAATTAAAAGGAAAGACGGCAAAGGAATTAATCTTATCAAAGAAGATGAGTTAGAAAAATTTTTAAATAATCTAGCCAATAATTAATATTTTTATTATGAGCGATGAAGTAAATTTTAAATCAAATTGGAAAGACGAGGCTACTCAATGTAAAAATTGTGTTTCTTTCAAAAGTCACGACGGGAAAAGTGCTTGTGTTCCAGAAGACAAAACTTTTGAAGAAGCCTTAAAAGAGTTTGGTGAATGTGCTCCAGATTCACACTGCAATTTTTTCCAAGCCAAATAAAGAAACAAAAAACTTAGAGAAAATCCTCTAAGTTTTTTGTTTTGACAATGAAATATTTTACTGCTAAGATGTTTTATCGAGAGTAATGGCACATTAAAAACATATTTCCGAAGGGAGGATCCAATGTGGGATCCTTATGTTGATTTTAAGACAACAGTGCTAGGCAATGGTTTAACCGTATATCAAAAAGTGCTTCCTCATCTTCCGTTTGTAACAGTTGGGCTTTTGGTCCATACTGGAGCCATGAATGATCCAGCTGGTAAAGAAGGTTTGGCTCATTTTGTTGAACACGTGGTTTCTAGTAATTCTGGCATGAATTCTCAGGAAATCGATGACTTTTTTAGTGAATGTGGCGGTGGAGTAAATCTGGGAAGCACCTCATATCAAGGAATTTCGTTTAACTTTGTGTTACCTAATGAAGCTTGTCTTCTCCACAAATCATTTAATATTTTTAGAAAACTTTTGTTAACTGGAAATATAACTGATGAGTCCGGGATAAATGATGAGAGGAAAGTTATTCACGGAGAGTATCGCATAGAATATCCTCTTAACTTCTCGTATCCTGTAAAAAGGAGGAGAATGGAAAAATTGTTTGGTGAAGCTTGGCCGGTTGAAAGATTTACCATCATTGGTACACCAAATTCGATCGATAGTATTACCAGGGAAGACATTGTACAGTATTATGCTGACAATTTCACCCCCGCAAATATAAGTATAGTGGTTATTGGCGGGTTAAATTCTCTGCAGCTTCAAAAAACTCTCAAAGAAACGGGTTTTTGTCAGCAAAAACCAGGGATAAGAAATCCATTACCCAAACCTCCTCAAATTATTGTTGGTCCTTCTGAAGATTTGTACAAATTTGTCATTTCAGATCACTTCAACCAACAGTCTTCGCTAAATATTGCAGGCTATGAAACTCATGGAGTTTTTTCATATAACCGAGACTATAGTTCAATCGTAGTACTTGAAAAAATGTTGAGTAGGGTCCTGTTTGACACACTTAGACAGGAGAAGGGTTGGACATATGCAACTTCTTCAAGATGGCAAATCATAGGTGAATATATCCTGTTTTCTGCAACAGTTGATGCAGTTCCACCTGAAGTCATTGGTCAAGTAAAAGATTTGGTTGATGAGATAATTGCCTCACTTAGCAAAGATCAACAACTTTTTGAAAAATCAAGAAGACAAATATTGGCTCAAACAACAATTTCAGATCGAAATTCATTTCAGATTCGTAGTGATGTGATGTCAGATTTGGAAAAGATTCATTCAATTGAAACCCTAAGTGAATATTATATAGGTATTGAAAAAGTAACTTTTGCCGATGTAATTAGATTAATTGAGTTGTTTAGTCCAAAAAAACGTTGGACACATCTTTCAGTACCTTAGAACAAACCGGCTAAAGAAATTTAAAACTTCTCTAGCCGTTTTTTTAATTATGAAAACTTTAACTACTAGTTTGATTTCGGAAAAGCTTATTGTTAAGAGATATTACAAATAATATTATTTTATAAATAATAATCCCTGAAATTACCGCAATAAAAAATTTGAAGCTATTACTCTCAGTCATAGCAAAAGCAAATACAGCTCCTATACCAGCAATTATCTGGCCGATAAAAAAATATAACTGAAAACACCAAGAATTAAAATATATTTGTTTTTCGTGATTCGTTTTTGGTAAATCATTCTTTGTATGCTTGTACAGATTAAAAATATTGGAAACAACAAAAATAATAATAGGAATTACTATTTGTAAATAGATAATTGAACTAATAAACTTATCAAAGAAGTCTATATTTTCTTCGACTATCATTATAGTAAAAATTATAAGAAATATTACGAAGATAAAAAAGAAAAAACAAGATAAAAATATTATAGAAATTTTTTGATTTTGGGTAGCAATTTTAAGTACACTTAAACTACTTATAACAAAAAACAGAATTGTAAAAACTAGCTCAATAATAAGAATTATTAAAATAGAATTTATACTCCAATCAAACAAGATAACTCCTATGATAGGAATTAAATCAGCTAATATTAGTGATCCAAAAAAAATTAAGGATTGTTTTTTGGTTGCGATTTTCATTATGTGGGCGAGGAGGGACTTGAACCCTCAAGGTCTAGGACCACTGGATTTTAAGTCCAGCGCGTATACCAATTCCGCCACCCGCCCATCTGTGTTAAAATAAAAAAGTCTAAATCTAGACTAACTGCAGCTTTTTTAGCTGTTTATATAATATAGAAAATATACTCAAATGTCAACAAAAAAGCACTTATATCTAATCGCGCACAATATTCGAAGCCTATATAACGTCGGGTCTATGTTTAGGACTTCTGATGCTTTTTCTGTGGAGCGAATATATCTTTGTGGTTACACCGGGTTTCCACCTAGAAAAGAAATAAGCAAAACAGCGCTCGGCGCGGAAAAAGAGATTCCCTGGGAAACCTGTCCAGATGCATTAGAATTAATTAAGGAATTAAAAAAACAAGGAGTAAAAATAGCTACTTTAGAGTTGACTAGTAAGGCTAAATCTCTAGATAAAATAAAACCAAGCTTCCCTTTAGCGCTAGTTGTCGGGAATGAAATCGATGGAGTTGACCCTAAAATAATCAAACAAGCCGATTTTGAGATAATGATACCTATGCAAGGTACTAAAGAGTCTTTAAATGTAGCGGTAGCAACAGGAATATCCTTGTATCAGTTGAATAATTTACGTTGATATTTGTTGTTTTAGATGTTAAGCTAATATAATTAATAAGTAACATAAAAATATGCCAGAACCAAAAGATCGAAAAGATTCAGACACGGTTGCTAATCTTGAAACTCTTAATTTAAAACAAGGGGTAGAGGGTGAATGGAATAATGAAGGAAACAAAGTTGAAGGTAGTGAAATATGTCTTGATGCTAATGGAAAAGTAGTTTATGAAAAAGTTTGGGGTGAAGGATATTCTTACGAAAAACAGAAAGTTCGTGATGCAAGCGGAAAAGTAGTTCAAGAACTTGGGCAGGATTTAAATCCCGAAGGTGAGGCTAAAAAACATTTTAACCATGATTACACTTATAGAGAAGATGGAAAATTGGTGAAAAAAGAAAGTGGTTGGCAAAAATCTGAAACTAGTTGGAAAGGCGAGGTTAATTATCAATATGATACATTAGAAAATGGTACTGAGGTAACTTTTGGACATGGAGTGGATTTAGAAAGAAACTTTGCAAACGAAGAATCAGCAGCTAAACATCATGAATGGCTAGATGTTTCTGAAAAAGATGAAAATGGTGATAGATTAAAGGGCAGAGATTTTTATGATGGTCGTAAACATGGAAAAGAAAATAAATGGGAAGAACTACAATCAGTAAAAGAAAATCATCCTGTTATTGAGCAAATTCATCAGAATTGGGAAGAAATTAGAGAGGGTAAGGAATAAAATAGCTAATAAAAAAACACTGTTACTTAAAACAGTGTTTTTTTATTGATTTTGAGCGGGTAGGGGGAATCGAACCCCCATCTTATCCTTGGCAAGGATACATAATAGCCACTATACGATACCCGCCTGTCTTCGCTTTCAGCTTCGCCAGGCTTGTTTGGAAAGCTGAAATTGTTCCATATAGAACAATTATTACAAACTTCGTTATAAAACCTTGATTTTTTAAGATTCTGGAGGCCACGGGCGGACTCGAACCGCCGAATGAGGGTTTTGCAGACCCTTGCCTTAGCCAGCTTGGCGACGTGGCCAGAATAAAAACTCCAGATTTTCTAGAGTTATGCATATATATTAGCAGACAAGTCTAAAAAATTCAATTATAAATTTGACAAAGTTTAAAAAATGATGTATAATACATGTATTATTAATTTATATTATATATGGTAGCTCCAATAGAAAGAAATATGAGAGGTCTACAGGAAGATGTAGATTCCGATAAAAAAAGCCCCAGGGCTGATTTAAAATTGGTTTCAAGAAATACAAATGAAGATATAGCAATTAATCAAGTAAGAGAGATTTCTAAAGAAGTGGCGGAGGCAGTAAAAGACGCAGAGGCTAATGATCCAGGTATTTTTGGAAATTCATATATAGAGAAAAAAGATTCCCTTGAAATAGAAGATAAAAATGACCAGGTTAGGAATGAATTTGCAGATGAAGTAGCAGCCGGTGAATATGAGGTTCAAAAGGTAAAAAATAGAATTGAAAACCTAGGTAAAGATACTAACGAAGATATTCCTGTAATGAAAAATTTAACAGATAATTCAGAGGAGGTGTCATCTAGTTTTTCTCTTGAGCAAAAAATTAAACCAGAACAACAAGAAAAGGTTATTGAAAATCTGAACAGTGTAAGAAATACGGAATTAACAGGTGATATAAAGTATTCTTTTGGGACTAGGGTAAAAAATGTTTTAAAGAAAGGTTTTGATGCAGTTTGGCATGGGGGGGAATTTAATAAATCTTCAGATATATTTATTAATAAGTCAAAAGCAAGAATGAATAGGTTTGCCAAAGGCGAGGCAATTGATGTAAATGAAATATATTATCAGAAATTAGCTAAAGAGATGTTTCCTGATTTTAGGGACGAAGATTATAAAAGATTTTCTAATCAAGTTAGAGTAAAATTAGAAACCAAAAAAGCTGATGGCAAAAAAGTTTCTTCTGGAGAATTGAATAAATTACTAAAACAATACTTTAAATAAACTAAATAAACTAAATAAACTAAATAAAAAAATCAGCTTACTCAAAGCTGATTTTTTTGTCTGAGCGGGTAGGGGGAATTTCGCGTCGCTATCGCTCCTTGTCCTGGGCAGAGTCAAACAGTCGCTGGCTATTTGCCTACGCTCGCTTTGCTCGCTTCTTCCCGTTCGATTCCAAAGCGATTATTGTAAACAAAAAAGCACCTAGAGATTGTCTAAATACTTTTTCTTAAACTGAGCGGGTAGGGGGAATCGAACCCCCATGTTCAGCTTGGAAGGCTGACGTAATAAGCCATTATACCATACCCGCCTATGCTAAATCTCTTTAACTTCGATGAGCACGCTCGTCTTTAGGTTTTATCAGTATGTAGAATATTATAGCAAATGTCTTGAAAAAATCAAGGGTTGATTTTTATGTTTAGGATTGATAAAATTACTATATTCTTAACCAAATTTAGAGAGTTGTCGATAAACTTTAACTAATAATGCAAATAGATTTTTTAACTAAGACTGAAAAGATTTTTAACAAAAAAAGTCTTTTTATTTTTTTGTTTGTCTTGGTTGCTATTTTAGTAATAAATATTGTTTGGATAAATATAGATAATGATCCACCATTGTGGGATATGGCTGGTCACTCAGCCAGAAGTGCTGAAACTGCTGATTATCTGTCTAGTCTGAGCTTAAAGACATTATTACTTAAAGAGACTCATTATCCGCCATTTGTTTACCTGGCAACAGCCCCTTTATATGTCTTTGGCTATTTCCAAGACATTCCCCAGTATTCATTATTGATATTTTTTGCAGTTTTATTGTTTTCAGTTTTTGCTTTGACGAAAATTATTACTAAGTCACTTTTTGCGGCTGTTTTTGTTATGGTGATAACAGCTTTGTTCCCTCTCATGTCTCACTTTTCAAAAATATATGATCTAGATATGCCGTTGGCTGCTATGTTTGTTCTTAGTCTTTTGTTATTAGTTAAAACAAAGTTTTTTACTAATAGAAATTATTCATTATTGTTTGGTTTAGTAGCTGCTTGTGGCTTGTTAACTAAATTTATGTTTCCGTTTTTTCTGGGTCCGATCTTGATTGTATATATTATCTACTTTTTTGCTTCTAAACAAAAAATTAAAAAAAGTTATTTGAATTTAATCTATAGTGCTGTGCTCTTTTTGATAGCTTCTGTTCCTTGGTATTTTTTGCATTATGAATTAATTTTAAAAGTTGGTAGAGAGACGGCTATTAATGATTTCTATGTAAAGTATTCAAACCTGCTTTCGATGGGTAATATTTCATACTATTTTTATCAGACCAATTATGGAATAACTTTT
>Ga0208904_1002373_pt1 | contig 11949 bp, 14 predicted proteins | sample AntAceMetag02UKB_FD_184774 | JGI IMG/M metagenome (GOLD analysis project Ga0208904, IMG submission 184774) | Saline lake microbial communities from Ace Lake, Antarctica - Antarctic Ace Lake Metagenome 02UKB (SPAdes) (version 2) | ecosystem: Environmental > Aquatic > Non-marine Saline and... | reverse complement strand
GTTCAAATTAAGGACAAGCGTTTAATAAGAGATTTGAAGAGTATTGTTCAGGATTGGATAAAAAAATCAAAGAAATTAGATGATAAATTTTTGAAACGTGGTAAATGGCATAAAGTAAAAGAAAAAATTGCTTTCAAATTACATAAAATATGGTACAACGACAAGTAGGTTCACAACCTTTGGCAGATCGAATGAGACCTCGCGACCTAAGCGAGTTTTTTGGACAAGAAGAAATTGTTGGTGATGGTAAGATGTTGCGCAAACTAATTGAGCAGGATGATTTATCTTCTTTTATATTTTGGGGTCCGCCCGGAGTTGGTAAGACAACATTAGCCAATATCATTGCCGAACAAACTGATTCGCATTTCGAAGTTATCTCGGCAGTAAATAGTGGGAAAGCAGATTTAAGAAGATTGGTAAAAGAAGCAGAAGAGAGATTGGTTGGTGATAACAAGAAAACTATTTTATTTATAGACGAGATTCATCGCTGGAATAAAGCCCAGCAAGATGCACTGCTTCCTTATGTTGAAAAAGGAAAAATAATTTTAATTGGTGCTACTACTGAAAATCCATCTTTTGAGATAATTCGAGCTTTGCTTTCACGTTCACGAGTTTTTATTTTGAAAAGTTTGGAGGTGGAAGATATTGTGAAGATTATTGATAGTGCATTGAGCAATAAAGATAGAGGACTTGGTAACTTCGATATTAAGATTAAAAAAGAAACTAAGGAAATTCTCGCTGGCTTAAGCGGTGGAGACGCCAGGGTTGCTTTGAATGGATTAGAGTTGGTTTGTAAGTCAAAAATCAAAAATCAAAAATCTGAAATCAATAATGGCGATATTAAGGAAGCTTTACAGCGAACACATTTGGTGTTCGACAAAAGAGGTGAAGAATTTTTTAATCTAATCTCAGCTCTTCACAAATCCATGCGTGGTTCAGATGCTAATGCTTCACTATACTGGCTGGCTAGAATGCTAGAAGGCGGTGCAGATCCTCTTTATGTTGCTAGGCGAGTCTTGCGTTTTGCTTCGGAAGATATCGGCATGGCTAATAGCGAGGCCATGGTTCAAGCTAATACTGCTTACGATGCTTGTCATAAAATAGGCTATCCTGAGTGTTCTGTACATCTGGCTCAAGCTGTGGTATATTGTGCCAAGTCAAAAAAATCTAATGTTTTGTATAGGGCGTATGAAGAAGCGGCTATGGATGCGAGGAAAACCTCGGAGCTAGGCGTTCCAATTCATCTTCGCAATGCACCGACAAAATTTATGAAAAATATTGGTTATGGTAAGGATTATAAATACAATCCAGATATTGATGGTGAAATAGATCAGGATTATTTACCAAAAGAATTAAAAAATAAAGATTATTTTACTGTGCCCCGTCTTGTGAGCGGGGAAAAAGCACCAACAAGATGGCTGGAATATATGGGTGCACAAAAAGATAAGAAGAAAAAATAGTATGCAAAAATTACTTTTACATGTCTGCTGTGGACCTTGTTCCGTAGCGATATTCGAAGAACTTTCACAAGAATTTAATGTGACAGTGCATTTTTGTAATTCAAATATTCATCCAGAAGAGGAATATGATAAGCGTAAGCAAGAAGTAGTAAAACTTTGCAAAGAATTAAATTTAGAATTTGTTGAGGATATTTATAATCCAAAAGAATGGTTTGAGAGTACTGAAGAATACAAAGACGAGCCAGAAGGTGGTAAGAGATGCCCGGTGTGTTTTGAAATGCGTCTTGATAAGTCTGCCGAGTATGCGAGTAATCATGAATTTGATTGGTTAGCCACAAGTCTCACAAGCGGACGCAATAAATACGCAAATATTATTAATCCAATTGGTTTACAAGTTGCGCAGAAATACGGAATTAAGTTTTTCGAAGAAGATTGGAAGAAAAAAGGTCGCCAGGAAAAAGCGACCAAGTTAGTAGATGAAAAGGGGATTTATCGGCAGGATTATTGTGGATGCGTTTACAGCTTGACTAATTAGTTGTTATTTTATATAATTAATATATAAATTTTAACTTTTTTCCTATGGGTGAACGAAGAATTGAGGGGCAAGCTGAATTTAATGTTGAGTCAGCTAGAGAAAAAATTAAGGAGGAACTATTAGCTAATTCAATGGTTCGAATACCAAAAGAAAAATTACAGCGTATTGCTGAAGAAGAATTGGGAATTAGTAATTATGAACCAACACCTAACTTGGCTAAGCTTGATCTATTCGCCAATATAGCTAATTTGCATTATGTCGATGCTGATGGTAATTTGTGTAAGTCCTATATTGACCATAAGAGACACGAGGGCTTTGCCGATATAAAAGAAAATACTCCCAATTTAGAAAATAAGAGCGCTAGACTTCTTAGGGTTATGAAGGATGATTTGGGATTAGTTTCTAATTGGTGGAGTCAAGGTAGTTGGAGAGATGAAAATATGGAAAAATTGTGGAGGCTTACCATGAGTGATGTTGTTGAAGATGAAAGAGGTTAGTTCAATTTTTAGTTTTTAAAAATAGCCTACAAGTTTGTAGGCTATTTTTTTATTTTTATTCTTCTTTCATTTTTATCAACATGTTCAATTTTTATGTTGAGTACTTTTTTATTTTTGAGTAAACCCTCAATTTTCTCCGGCCACTCTATAATACAAACAGTATTTTCATCTCCCAAATAATCCTCAACACCAATCTCGATTAAGTCTTCTTCATTTTCTAATCTATATGTATCGATGTGTGCCAATTTTGTTATTCGATGTCTGTTATCTGTTATCTGATATGTTTGCATTAATGTAAACGTCGGGCTAACCACGTCTTCAATACCAAAATAACTGGCAATGCCTTTTGTAAGTGTCGTTTTGCCAGCTCCGAGGTCGCCGTATAACAAGACAATATCACCGCCTTTCAAATCAGCAGCGATTTTTTTGCCCAATTCTATCATTTGTTGTTCAGAAGATGTTTTGTGATTCATGTTAGGTTAATTCAGGATACAAAGGAAACTTCTTAGTTAATTCTTTAACTTGTTCTCGTACTTCTTTCAGAATTTTTTCATCTTCATGGTTCATGAGAACTCTCTCAATCATATCGGCAATAATTTCCATTTCAGGTTCTTTCATTCCGCGAGTAGTTAGAGCGGGAGTTCCTAGTCTAATTCCAGATGGATTCATTGGTTTTCTAGGATCATCTGGGATCATGTTTTTGTTTACTGTAATACCAGCTTTGTCTAAGGCTAATTGAGCTTCTTTTCCAGTTACTCCTTTGTGGGTAACATCAATCAGTAGTAAATGATTATCAGTACCATTAAACATCAGTTTGTAGTCATATTCGTTAAATTTTCTTTCTAGTACTTTTGCATTAGCTTTTATTTGCTTAGCATATTCTTTGAAGTCAGGTTGCAAGGCTTCTTTAAAAGCAATTGCTTTTCCAGCAATATTGTTTTCATGAGGTCCACCTTGAAGGCCTGGGAAAACTGACTTATCAATTTGCTTGGCAAATTTTTCTTTGCACATAATCATACCACCACGAGGCCCACGTAGAGTTTTGTGAGTAGTAGTAGTCACCACATCAAAAATCGGTACAGGATTATTCATTTCACCACCAGCAATTAACCCAGCAATATGAGCAATGTCAGCCATTGTCATGGCACCGACTTCATCAGCAATGCTTTTTATTTTTTCATAATCAATTTCACGTGAGTATGCAGAATATCCAACTAGGATTAATTTTGGCTTAAATTCAAGAGCCATCTTACGTAAATTATCATAATCAATAGTACCCTCGGCTGTGGTTTTGTATCTAACAAAATTAAATATTTTAGCCATCCAAGTAATAGGGTGTCCATGGGTCAAATGTCCACCATGAGATAAGTCCATTCCTAAAATAGTATCACCTGGTTCTAATAAAGCGGAGTAGACAGCAATATTAGCAGGAGCACCAGATAAAGGTTGTACATTTACATGTTCAGCACTAAATATTTCTTTGGCGCGATCAATTGCTAGTTGTTCTACAATATCAATAAATTCACACCCACCATAATAACGTTTACCTGGATATCCTTCGGAATATTTATTAGTTAAAACTGATCCCAAAGATTCTAGTACTGCCAATGAAACAAAGTTTTCTGATGGAATCATTTCTAGACCGTGTTCTTGGCGGTCTAGTTCTTTGTTTATAGCGTTTTGAATATCAGGGTCAAATTCTGATAGTTTTTGTTTATTCATAAAAAATAGGTTATGTATAAATAATCGTCAAGTTATACCCACAGGGCATCCATCTTCGGGGATAGGTCGTGAAATTACAACATATTTTTGTATTCTTCGATTATTTTATACACATTTGGAGAGCAATCATCAGGTAAGTTGTCAATATCAAACCAGCCATATTCTACTACACCATCACCAATTTTGATTTCACCAATTCTTTTTGCTAGAAAATGATGCAGTGTCCAATATGTTCCATCCTTTTCTCGTTCAATTGTACTCAATTGTTTTATTATTTCTATCTCAATATCAAGTTCTTCTTTAACTTCTCGTATGCAAGTTTCTTTTGGTGTTTCATTACCCTCTTTTTTGCCACCAGGAAAAAGCCAGTTAGTTATGCCGTAACTTTTCTGTTCTTTATCTAGCAGAATTTTGTTATCTTCAATTATAACTGGGCCTGAGGCGATCATGGTTTTCATAGTAAAATCTTCTTAAATATGATAGTATATTAGCATATTACTTATATAATTTCAAATGTTATGTTTTGGGTGGTTCTGGCGGTTTCTGCAAATTTGGTTTGGGCATTTGTGTCCATAGGGGATAAGTATATTATCTCCAAAAAGATGAAGGATCCATATGTCTATATGGTTTGGTTTGCTATTGTGGGAGCATTGATGTCGTCTTTTATTTTATTTTTTATAGATTTTTCTATTCCAGGTTTAAATACTATTTTGTGGTTGGCCTTGTCTAGTGCTTTGTATTTTTATGGTGGATTGCCATATATACGAGCTCTACAAATAGAAGGGCCTACTAGAATAAATATTTGGTGGAATCTTGTTCCAGTATACAGCCTTATTGCCGGTTGGTTGTTTTTTTAAAGAAGGTTTCAGTGCATATCAGTTAGTTGCTTTTGTCTTTTTGGTTACCGGAGCTTTTGTGGCATCTATTCATTCAAAACGCGGAAAGTTCAAATTTTCAAAGGCACTTATTCTGATGGTTATTGCTTCATTGGCTTTTGCACTCTATGCAGTGGTATTTCACCATGCAGTAAAAAGTATTTCATTTCTAAATGCATTTGTTCTAATACAATTTTTGATGCTTGGTTTTTCTCTTACTTTGTTTGTATCGCGTAGTTTTAGAAAAAGTTTTAGTAAAGAACTAAAAAGATTAGATAAAAATTTAACGGGTTTAGTTTTTGGTATGTCTTTTTTGGATAATTTTGGAATGCTATTAAATCAGTGGGCACTAGTATTTGGCACTGCAGCATTGGTTTTTGCCTTTGAGGGTTCTCAGACTTTGTTTGTATTCATTATCGCAACTTTATTGTCAGTATTTTACCCAAAGATTATAAAAGAAGAATTAGACAAGAAAAATATTTTATTAAAGATTATAGCACTGGTTTTAATAATAGTAGGGGTTTTGATTTTGAATTTGGCTTGATAAAATTTTAGTAAGATAAAATAAAAATCTGTCTTAAGTGACAGATTTTTTTGTTACGTAGCATGCTACGTAACATGCTACGTAGCAAATTATTTTTATAAAAAATATAAAGAAACCTATTTAGCGGATTTTTTTGTATTTTGAAACTATGTGACCCCGGCTGGTGTTAGAGTACACACAGCCGAGATCCAGCTCCTTCTCTGGATCATGTTGAGGTTGGGTCGATCCCAGCATAGAGACAGTAGTAATCGGCGTTTAAGTCCTCTTGGGCTTCCAGCAAACGCCAGATTGTATACATGCAGGATAGAAGAAAGAGTGACATGCCTAAGGTGCCTTTGAGGTACATGTTCCATTCCAGCACATCGCCGATCGAGAGGCAAGCAATCTCCACCATGATAGGAATGGATGTCCCGAGGAGGATGAGGAGAATCTGCTGAAGGGAGTGCATGATTTTTTTGATACGCATTGTCTCCGAGCTCCTTTTTTTGAGTTTTGATCCAAAGTTATGTTTATTATAATATTTTTACGAAATAAAAACAACCTTTGGGGTTGTTTTGTGGTTTTTGTTTAATTTTATTTTAATTTTTTAGTCATATAAGTCTCTTTTTTTCTGTACCCCAACTTCCGATAATATCCTCTCACCCCTACACCCGAAATCACAGCTAGTTTTTCAAAATTATTTTTCTTTGCAATACACTCAGCTTCTAGAACAAGTTTTTTGCCCATACCTTTGTGTTGGCTGGCTTTTTTGTCTTGTTTTCCGACATCGAGGAGTTGTCCGTAAGTGTGTAACTCCCTTATAAAGGCGGAGTCTCGGATTTCAGGGAGTTTTGTGTGCAAAGTTTGGGATTGCTTCGTTTCACTCCCTCCAGTGTGGCGGGCAGGCGCAATGACAGCAGGAATGCGCAATCTCAAAAATGCAAAAACGACTTGTCTTTTACTATCTTCAAAACTTAAAAAGTATTCTGTGCCACCAGTAGTTTTGTATTTATCAATAAAAAGTTTTGGTGTCAACTTGCTAACTTGCCTGCCCGCCGAATTGGAGGGTACGCTTGCCAACTTGCTAGCATGGCCTACCTCTCGACATCTCAAACACACACACTTCAAACCTCGCTTTTTCATCTCAGCAGACAAATATTCACGCAAGTTAGTGATCATGTTTCCAGCTTCTATATCTGGGGTAGGAATGTCTCGGACTAAACGTGAAATTCTGCAGTAGCGAGGAGTGGCTGACTTCATTTCAATTATTGCTTCAAATAATTTTTTTTCTGGATATGGTTTGTATTTTTTATTTTTTAGCCATTTATAAAGCGGAGCAGATTTGATTACTGTGCAAGGATAGATTTTTATCATATCAGGCTTAAAACCTGGATCAGAAAAAATTGATTTATACATTTCAACATCGTGTTTTGCGGTGCTACCAGGTAAGTCTGGCATAAAGTGTAAATCAACCTTAAAACCAGCACTTCTAAGCAGGTACATGGCGTTCTTAAATTGTTGCACTGTATGTCCACGCTTTGTAAGTTTTAGAATTTTATCATCAGGAGCCTGTAGACCAAGCTCAATTCTAGTACAACCCATTTGACGCATGTCAAAGATTGATTCTGGAGTAACTAAATCGGGGCGAGTTTCTAGAGTGAGGCCGATTATTTTGTGTTTTGCTTTTTTGTCATTATATTCCTGTTCTTTTTCAAGATTAGTTTGTAAGTTTTTGAGTGTAGAAGTTTGCGGATATTTTTTTTGTTTTTTATTACGAGTGAGATTATTGCAAGCACGAAATGATTCTAAAATAAACCAATACTGATATTTTAAAGGGTAAAAATTCCATGAGCCACCCTTAATAATATATTCAATCTTATCGGTGGGATGAGAAGATTTTTTTAGCATATCAATTCGTTTGACCATTTGTTCATATGGATCAAATGCCAAATTTAGTGCTCTGGCAGCTGCTGGCTCGGAAGACAGATAGCTTTTTGGCATGCGGGCTTCACTTGGACAGTAGACACACTGACCTGGGCAGGCATAGGGTTTTGTTAGTGAAGTAACTATCACCACACCAGATAGAGTTCTAATGCCGGCTTTACGCATGAACAATTCCAATTGCTTATCAGTCTTTACTCTTTTCTTTTTCACTAAATTTTGATATGATTGTAGTAGGTTGCGATTTGATGGTTGAGTTGTTTTCATCTTGCCACATACTTTTCTACGGATATCATCAAACTCAGCCTTTGACTTAGGCTTTTTATCAATAATATTTAAAATAATTTTTTCAAATTCACTCATATTATGTCAGTATATAATAATTTTGCTCAAGAATTTAGTAATACCCGTAAATATCTTTGGGATGATCTCAAGCCCTTGGCTAAGTATACCAGAGATGGGGACAAAGTTTTAGACCTTGGTTGTGGGAATGGTAGATTATACCAGCTTTTTGAAGGTGTGTCAATTGACTATGTCGGACTTGATCAGAGCGAAGAATTAATAAAAAAAGCCCAAGAAAAATTTTCTGAGGTTGAATTTGCGGTGGGAGACATGAGAGAACTACCTTTTCCAAATGATAGTTTTGACGTGATATATTCAATTGCTGCTTTTCATCATTTGGCCAATGCTGAGGATAGATTGAAGACACTGTATGAGATGAGGCGAGTCCTAAAGCCTGGTGGGCATCTTGTAATGACTAATTGGAATTTGCTTGGGAAATGGGGGAGTGAGCAGGTAGAAAAAGGTAAGTATAAACGCTTTGAAAAGGATTTTACTGTGCCATACAAAAATCCAGAAGGAAAAGTTCTGGGTGAGCGCTTTTACCATGCCTTTGATTTGGATGAATTAGAAAGTTTATTTACCGAAGCCAGATTTAAAGTAGAAGAAAATTATTATATTAAAAAAGGTGAGAAGAGCGATTTGGAAAGCGGGGAGAATATCGTGAGTGTGGGTATGTCTTTATAATAATATAATTTTAAAATAAATAATTTATGTGTTACAGTAAAGAAGTATCTTTAATTGTCGGTTCAGTCATAGCTAGTGGCTGTGGTTATTCTTGGTGGAAATATGTTTGGGGTAGTACCAAGACCAAAGTAAAAAAAGCTTTAGCAAACAAAAGACTGATTTCTTTTTTCAAATATATTATAATTGGTTATGCATGTATAGCTGGTCATCAGTTGATGGAATTTTTTGCAATATCAACTGGAAATCATATAGTTTATAAAATAGGTCTAATTACTTCTATCTCAGCCATGTATTTTTTTATGAAGGGGCTAGAGATTTTGACCAAAATAAATTTTGGTAGTAAGGTTTTTGCTGTTCTTATTTCTATTGTTGGTATAAGCATGTTTTTGTCAGATATGACCTTTGAGAACTATCATTTTTGGGTGAGAGGTCATTCACATTTTATTTGGGCAGGTACTTGGATGATTTTATTTATCTATTGGAATGTCTGTGTTTTTTATGTCAGGCGCATTAGTCCAGTACACGAAAATAAAAAATTATTATTGTGGGCTACTTTTGCTATTTTGAATATTTCATTTTTACTGTCTTTGTCATATGCTTTTTTGTCAGCACTAATAAACAAATCCGGTATTGCCTGTTCACAAGATATTTTGACTAGCTTCAATGTTTTACAAGATAGCCCATCTGTTTGGTGTGTGTTTGCTGCTATTCAGGCATTTTTTATACCACACTTATTTTACAAAATGAAAAAGGGTTATGTAACCAAGATTCCTTTACCAATAAAAAGTTTATCAAAAAAGACAAGCTTTAGGCTTGTCTGGATTGCTATTATGATTTGGTTAATTTTATTTTTGGTCTTACCTTTAGCTTTTAATGTTGCTTGGAAGATGGTGGCACACTAATTACATTCCCGTCACCAAACAGACAGCAACACCATCATCCCAACTAAAGCCACTATCAGTGGCTTTTTTTAGTCCTGCTACAGATAAGGCGCTGTTGGTAGAGATTTGTAAACCAGTGGTTTGTTTTACTAGTTTTTGTGCTTCCTTTATTTCTTCATTGGTTACAATCCAACCAGCACCTTCGGATTGTTTTATTAATTCCACGACTTTATCTTTACGATGAGCAACTTTATCAACTATGGCACCAGCAATTGATTTTATTGAATCAGTTGGAGATGGTGATACTGTATTTTCTTTTGTAATCATTGAAGCGATTGGATTGCAGGTGGTAGTTTGTATAATATGAATTTGAGGTTTTTGGTGTAGCTTTAAATAACTTTCTCCCAAAAAAGCCTCTGCCAGACCTTGGGCTGTGGTCCCAGAAGATGTTGGGACGAATACAGCGGATAAGTTTGGGATACTGTCTAGTTCTTGGGCTAGCTCATAATAACCGAGTAGAGCATTGTCATCAGTGGATTGGCGTAGGTTTTTGGCACTTCCTTCTTTGTCAATTTGAAAAGCAACTTGCTTTGGTCGTTCTACTTGTTCAATTTTTATCTTTGTATCTACGATAGTCTTAATCAGGTTTTTCATTTTAGTCGGATCAATATTTTGACCAACCAAAACAGTCAGTTTTATTTTTTCTGGATTATTATGATTGTGAACTTGTACGGCATGGACAGCTGCGAGAGCTGCATTACCAGAAGAAGAAATTACAAAATTACGGACGTCGTCTTCTTTGAAGTATTTTTTTATCATGACAGGAATAGATCTGCCTTTGTGCGAGCCGTATTTGTGTTGGTCCTCGCGCTTGAGATAAACATCTTTTACCCCCAGAGCCTGAGCCAGCTTGTTATACGGCATTTGAATTGTTTTCATATATTTGCAAAATTTACTATTTTATTGTACTATATTATCAGCTTACCGCGTAAAGGAGTTCTCCCACGCGGTCTAATATTAATTATATTACTATGAAACTTATATGTCCAGAGTGTAAAAATGAAGTTGATCTAGCTCCTTATGCAGATTTGGCCAAAGACCAGGTCGTAGAATGCAATGTTTGCGGTATTTCTTTGCTTGTTACTGAGGTTGGCGATGAGATTCAGACAGAGATTGTGGATGAAGGGAAATAGACGCGGATTTACGCTGATTTATTAGCTGATAAACGCAGATCGAGAGGTCTGTGTTTTTATTTTAGACGGTACTATAGTATGGTCTAAAATTACCTACTGAGGTACCTCAGTAGGTATTATTTTTTAAACAACTTTTCTTTTAGTTCTTCTTTCTTTTTTTCATCAAGCAATGCTTCGTATATTTCAAATTTAAAATATATTGATGTTGCACATAGTTTGTTACGAAACATGTTTACAAATTCATCAAATGTAGATAGCTTCACATTTATTTTCTCACCGCTATCTATATTTTGTTCGGAAACCTTTTTACAATTTTTGGCAATAAAAATATATTCAGGAAAATGTATTTTTGATGTTCCTGAATACTCCCTGTATAGTTCAAATGATTTTGCAGTATAACCAGTCTCTTCCAAAAGTTCTCGAGCTACAGCTTTTACTGGTTCTTCACCTTCATCAATTCTTCCCCCCGGTAGACTAGGGTACCAGTCTTCTCGGGTTGGTTGTTTTTGCTCAAGTGTAATTATTTTATCATCAACAATTGCAATGCATTCAACCGATGGTGCACGATGTATTCTCTCAAATGTTTCAGTGGTTCCATCAAACATTTCTTGTTCCCACTGATATGTATCAAAAATTACTCCGTCAAATACTTTCTTTGCTTGTTTTGGTATTTTCATAATTTTTTTCGTTGTCATCCCGACTGAATCCGACGACGAAGTCGGGTGAGTGGAGGGATCCCTTTGTAGTGTGATTAGTTTGTATTATTAAATGCGAAGTACGAAGTGTTAAAAGGGATTCCTCGGCTACGCTCGGAATGACAGTGCGGACACGAGTTCGTCAATCATTCCACGAAAGCCATGGCTACCCAAAAATACAACCACATCATCTTTAAATACAACCACATCATCTTTTTTAGTATTTTCTAATAAATAATTAATCAATTCTTCATCAACATCTATATATTTTACACTGCTGTGAGTTTTGGAAATTACTTCAGTAAGTTTTTTACCATCCAACGGCGCCGGTTTATCAGGGTTGCGTTTTATATTAGTGAGGCGGGGGATTATTACTTCGTCAGCTTTTTCAAATTTATTATCATAGCCGGTTATTGCTTCCCCCTGTCTGTTTCCAGAATTTGGTTCAAATATTGCAATAATCTTTCCATTATAAATTTTACTTAGTGTTTCCAAAACTGATTTTGCTTTATCAGGTGAGTGAGCAATATCATCGAAGACTGTGACATCACCATCATGTTTCTTCTCTAATCTTCTTTTTATATTTTTAAAACTTTTCAAA
>Ga0208904_1002371_pt1 | contig 11953 bp, 10 predicted proteins | sample AntAceMetag02UKB_FD_184774 | JGI IMG/M metagenome (GOLD analysis project Ga0208904, IMG submission 184774) | Saline lake microbial communities from Ace Lake, Antarctica - Antarctic Ace Lake Metagenome 02UKB (SPAdes) (version 2) | ecosystem: Environmental > Aquatic > Non-marine Saline and... | reverse complement strand
ACAGTTTTGATTTATCCCGCCAAAATATACCATTATAACAAAGGGTAATGAGTGCTAGTAAAATCAATAAAGTTTCCAAAGAAAATCTGGGTTTCTCATGTCACTGATTTCCAGAACTTTTTAATCCGTTGACAAGAAAAACAGATAAATGTATAGTTATCTTAAGTAATTAAGACGGAGTCATCTCACAGAAAAGCCCCTTCAGAGGACCCCCGAAAACGACCTTCAGACTCCGATTCTTCTTAAAGCACAGACATTTCATAGTCTACTATTATCATATCTTTTCATCCTGAAGCCCCACTGCAATGCCGGTTGTAGTCAATAGATCCCTGTGTCCCTGTCAAGCGATAATGGGACCACCAAAATACCACGATATATTCCTACAGGAACACCTCAAAGCTGATGGAAATTCGACTATTATGTTTCCGTTGCTGAAAAAAGTGACTAGTGGGACCAGACAGGACAACATTACTTTGTGAAAAAGATTAAGTCAAACAAAGGATTGGCTATGATATGAATATTTTAAAGTAGAAGAAACAACCGATGCGGAAGGTGTTGGGGGTAAAATAATTGAGACTGCGGGAATTTGACTACCAAGTTATACGATTTTTCAAAAGGAAACAGATTTCACTCCCTTTCAGGCTTTAAACCTTTCATTTAATCCGAAAAATTGCTGTGTACATTTAGATTCTATGATCAAATTGGGAACTGAACCCAAATCCCACTTTTTTAACTCCACCCTCAAATCCCACCAAAAAAATAATTTGATATTTGATTCAAATAATGATAATATAAGGAAGTAAATACAGTAACTTAACTAATAACACTCTAAAGCACACTTTTTTGCTTCAAAAACTAATCAGGTATTTTTTAGTATGTCTAAATATTTGTTTATAAAGGCATTATTTCCTTTATGGTGGCGGTTCCCGCCACCTCCACCAAATTTACAAAACCTACCTCGGACCTCAACGCCAGTCTACATGGGCGTTTACGTCTATTTCTGCCAATACTGTAAATACCGTTTTTTTGTATTTAGGTACACTCTCACGTACACTCCACGCAAGAAACCACGGGACTTTGCTGTCTTTGAGTCGGATTCGGGTACTCACACTCTTCTTGGAACTTTCAAGATTCCAGGGGTGAAAAGAATCTGAAGCAAAACACCTTGCCCAAGTACTTAAAATTAAAGCGGATTTTATATTCGAAGATATTAGAAGTGGAAATAATACAGTATCTTGTGTAGAAAAGATAAAAGGGGAATTAAAGGCCCATCTTTACCTGATCAGATCAAATGGGCATAATGGGGAGCGGGTGATTAACGAACCCCAAATTTTGTCACCCAAAGCGAATTTTAATTACTATCGGCAACCGATGGAACAGAAGTTAACGGAAGATTATATCAGGCATCTTAAGTTTGAGGACTTCGAAGTATTTTGCGAAGCCCATGATATTGAACATGGGAAGCATGACGCCCCCATGTTCGTTCCAAGATTTGGGCACACTGTCAGCAAAGTCATCGACATGTTGCAGTGGGAAGCTTCCTAGTCCCGGTGGCAGTGGATATTTATCTCCATTATCAGGAATTTGAAGGGTTCTCTGAAAATCGATTTCCAGTTTGGCATAGGGATGAACTTTGGGGAAAGTGAACACCAATGAATCTTGTTTTAGTTCTATCATTTCAATCTCCTTTGATTGTGTTTACCAGTTTCCATTTCTTACTTCTCTAACGATTTTTAAAACCGCATGATCGGGTAAATCCTTTAATTGCCTCAATAATTGAGAAAAAAGCTCAGGGCGTTTCCTGATTATCTCCTGAATGTCTTTCGATACCTTGCCGCATAACGCTAAGAAAACATCGATATGACAGGAATGACTGCTCAATAAAACCATGATAAATAGCAATACAGTTGAAGTTCCTTGGGATCAAATAGAACCAGAAGCCCTTCGAGCTCTCATTAAAGAGTTTCGCTTGCTGCAAAGACAGGATGTCACAATCGATCTTGTCTTTTCCATTTGTTTTACCATCAAAATAGGCTCAATCCCAAAACTGGGATTGTAATGATAAACAAGAGGAGAGAGACAACATGAAACGACTATGGATATTAGTATTGGTGATTTCAGTATCTTTAATAATGGCTGGTTGTGATGACACACCAAAGCAAGTTGGATTTGAAAAGATCAATACGCCTGAAAATCTCGCCAATCATTCGGAGGAGTTTAAAAAGGGCGTTATCAAAGTCACGGAGGGGGTTCATGTTGCTGTAGGCTATGCGCTTGCTAACTCAATACTGATTGAAGGAGAGGATGGAGTCATCATTGTGGATACCACGGAATCGGCTGAGACAGCAGCGCAAATCCTGGCGGAGTTTCGAAAGATTACCAGTAAGCCTGTTAAAGCTATCATTTATACCCATAATCATGCCGATCATATTTTTGGCGCCGGGGTTTTTGCCGAAGGAAGCCATCCGGAAATAATTGCTCATGATTCCACAGCCGGTCTGGTTGACAGGGCTATTAACGAGTTGCGTCCCATTGTCACAATCCGGGCAATGCGAATGTTTGGTAACTACCTGGACGACGAAGCTCTGGTAAACGACGGGATTGGCCCTTTTCTGGCAGTTGGCGGGAACTATTCAACCCAATATCTCAGACCAACAAAGACTTTTTCGGATCAACTGTCACTGGAAGTTGCCGGTGTGCAAATTCAACTGATTCATGCACCTGGAGAAACCAGGGATCAGGTTATCGTGTGGCTACCGGACAAAAAAGTCATGTTGCCCGGGGATAATATCTATCGGGCTTACCCCAACCTGTATACGATTCGGGGAACCCAATATCGAGATCCACTGCAATGGGTGGCTGCTATCGATAAAATGAGGGCCTATCATCCCCAATACCTGGTTCCCAGTCATGGGAGACCCATAACTGGATCGGACACTATTTCCCGGATACTGACGAATTACCGGGACGGCATTCAGTTCGTTTATGACCAGACGATCCGAGGCATCAATAAGGGCTTAACACCAAACGAGCTGGTGGAGATAATTAAATTGCCCAGACATCTAGCGGAGTCCCCTTTTCTACAAGAATTTTACGGCAAAGTCGAATGGGGTGTTCGAACCATTTTTGACGGCAACCTTGGTTGGTATGATGGAAATCCCAGTCGGCTTTCTCCTCTTGGACCCAAAGCCCGGGCAGAACGTTACGTGAAGCTGGCTGGTGGTACAGGTGCGTTACTTGGAGAGATTAAAGGGGCACTGGATGGAGAAGATGACAAATGGGTCCTTGAACTGACCGACTACCTCCTGATACTGAACCCGGATAATGAAAAAGCGAAAGCGCTACGGGTAGTTGCTTTGACACGGCTTGGGGAAAGAGAAAGCAACCCAAATGCCAGGCATTATTACCTTACCAGAGCAGCTGAAATACGTGACGGTTTTAGCGTCGGTAATAATGTGAAGATAACCTCGGAAATCCTGCGTGGCTTCTCTACCAGGGGGTTCTTTCGCATGCTGGTGACAAATCTCATCCCCGGCAAGAGTATCGACAAAGATATCAAGGTTGGTTTTATCTTTCCGGATGTGAACGAAAAATGGACAGTCCATGTTCGCAAAGGTGTTGCTGAGCTTCAACCGTTTCTCATGGAAGATCTGGCCATAAAAGCCAGCATGAACAGTCAAGTCTGGAAGGAAATGCTGTCCCAAGTCAGAAATCCTGTTACCACAGTTGCTGGCAGCGATGTTCAGATCGAAGGCAGTTCAATCGACTTCATCGCTTTCCTAAGCCTCTTTAAAGAGTAATAAAGTTAAAATGGCGGTATGCAGAGGGTAGCTACACTCCAGTTTTTAATTGAAGAGGACATCGATATGGACAGGAACGACTGTTCAATAAAAGCATGAAAAATAGCAATACAGTTGAAGTCCCCTGGGATCAGGTAGAACCACAAGCCCTTCGGGGCCTCATTCAAGAGTATGTCAGTCGGGATGGTACATTCTATGGTGATCTGGAGAAGGCGATGGATCAGAAAGTTGATATGGTCATTGGTCAACTCAAAGCTGGCGAAGCTGTCATCACATGGAATGTTGGCCTTCGTTCCGGTGATATTGTACTGAAAAAGGATATTTATTGATAAAGCATCTGTCAGATTTAGACGAAACCAGCCGAAAAGAATTCCTGGCAGATTACCCACCGATTTACCTTGAAGTGGAGAGTTTGAAAAAAGACGGCTATAATCCTTCGGTGGAAGATATTATCGAGGTGATGACCACGGAAAGCGATTTGACATATATAGCCGCCAAAATTGGAGCCGATATTCTGTTTGAAAGGAAGACAAGGAGAATAAAACAGGTTTCGGAAGCGGTTACAGCTGATACCCAAGAATACTATGCTGAATCCATTGCGACTGAATTTGAACCGCCCGAAGATAACGAATTAGTATCGACCAGATCAAAGAAGATAGCCAAGAAACCAAAACTCTCCATCGTGGCCGAGGAATACTTCGAGGAAATGAAGCACGCCAATGTCTGGCGACTCAAGTCGGAGCTTGAGAAAAGAACAGCAATCGCTAAGTTAATTGAAATTATCGGAGACATTAAAGTTGATAAGCTGTCCCATGGGGTTGCCCGAAGTTACAAAAAGGCATTGATAAAGCTTCCGGCCAATATGCGAAAAGATCCTCGGTATCGAGACAAGACTATCAAACAAATTATCGGAATGAATGATGTTAAGCCCATTGCAGTCAATACAGTCAACAACAACCTTTCCACCGTTATCGCTTTTATTACGTGGGCAAGAAAAAACGGCTATGTGCGTGAGAACTATTTTGAGGGGTTGAAACTTAGGAGCGAGAAGTCAGCACAGGAAGAACGAAAAGCTTTTAGCGATAAGGATATCAAAAAGATATTCGATCCCGATAAATATTTAGTAGAAACAGCTGAAAATTCAGCACGTTATTGGATTCCATTGCTTGCTCTCTTTACTGGTTGCCGCTTGAACGAACTCTGCCAGCTCCATGTAAGGGATATCAAGAAAGTCGACGGCTTATGGTGTATGGACATCAATGCCGATTCGAAAGATAAAAAGAACCCAAAGAAACTTAAAAACAAAGCTTCAGCCAGGATAATACCAATACATCCAAAACTGATTGAGATCGGATTCATCGACTTTGTAGATAAACAAAAGCAATCCAAGTCGAAAAGACTGTTTCCTGAACTATTGTTAAGAATTGACGGTTTTTCAAAACAAACAGGACAATGGTTCAATGCTTCCTACTTAAGAAAGAAAATTAGTATCAAAGATCCTAAAAAATCATTTCATAGTTTCAGGCATTCTGTTGCTGATGGATTGAAGCAACAGGGAGTTGCGGAGAGTTATATTAGCGAATACTTGGGGCATTCAACGGGTAAATCTGAAACATCTGGTAGATACGGGAAAAGATATCAGCCGAAAGTGTTAATGGATGAGGTAGTGAAGCGGATTGATTATGGGGTGGATTTTAAAGATATGTTAAAGTAAACAAAACTAATAACAGAAGAGTTCGAAGAGCTGTTCAGGGACTATCCGCTCCACTCACAGGAGCCTACCAAAGATCCACTTGTTGTTGCGAAACTATTTGATCCATGCGGGAGTGCCACGTGGTATTTGACTGAATATGATCCAGTTGAGAAGAATGCGTTTTGCTGGACGCAAGGCTTAGTCCAGAACGAGTGGGGGTAATCGGCGCTAATTGAGTTGAAGAGTATCGAAAGACCCTTCGGGTTGACGATAGAACGAGATCTGTACTTTTTGCAGAAGCGGTTTACTGAGGTGAAGAAGTGAAATTGTGGTGGCAGGGTGATATAACTCTGCCTTGTAGAGAATTGAATTGCAGAAATGATTTAGAAACCCTCGCCACCTCCTTAAACCTCAATATTGCTTTCTGCAATAAATTCTACCTCACCGTTTTCATCAAACATCGGAGAAGCATGCATTTCTATAACCTTTTCAGTTCCATCAGGTCTTAAATGAATATGCCGGGTTGTAGCCGCTTTTTTTGTTTTGAGAATGATATTAATTGGACATGGATGTTTCTCTGTATTACAAGGAACTGAGCTTTGATGGGTAACCATATGGCACATCTCACCGATTACATCATGACCAGTCGCATCATTGGCATGTATTATTTCTTTAGTTTTTACATCTATAATATAAAACGGATGTTGGATTGAGTTAATACTATCTTTAAAAAATTTATTTTGTCTTTCTATTTCAATTTCTGCTTGTTTACGTTGTGTAATATCAGTAGCAGTAAAAGTCACGCCTTTCGATTGATCATTGATATCGAGCGGTGTAGAAGCAAGCAAGACGTTTAATATAGATCCATTTTTATTTTGCAGGCGAGTTTCGACTGTTCCTGACCCACGTTCTGCTATTTGTTTGTATTTTTCCGAACCAACAAATTCAAATTCTTCTTGAGATGGGTACACCATCCTTGCACTTTTTCCGAGCAATTCTTCTTCATTGTAGCCTGTCATTTCACAAAATCTGGAATTCACCTCATGTATGACTCTATTTTTTACCATGCCAATACCGGTTGGTGCTACACGAAAGATACTGCGAATTTTGTTTTCACTATTACGTAAGTCTTCTTCCGTCTTTTTCCGTTCAATATCCACTTTCGAAACATACAACGCCATCTCAATCGTCACTTTTAGATCTCTTTCCTGAATTGGCTTCAACACATAACCAAACGGCATCGTAATCTTTGCCTGTTCAATTCTTTCATGATCAAGATAAGCAGTCGAGAAGATAACGGGGATACCGAATTGATTGCGGATGATTTCTGCGGTTTCGATACCATCCATTTCACCTTTGATCCGGATATCCATTAATATGAGATCAGGTTTATCTTCTTCCGCTTTTTCAATTGCTTCATTACCTGTGTCAACGATTGATATTACTTCGTATCCCAAAATTTGCAGCTGACTTTCGACTTCCATCGCTATAATAGCTTCGTCTTCTACAATGAGTATTCTGGCTTTTTCCATGATTAGGTTTCGATATTGAATTTTATTGTGAATTTCATTCCGTTTTTACTTTCCATATCTATTAGTCGATACTGTAATTGTAAGCTCTTATACTGAAAGTCTTAACCAAATACCTTGTAGGAGACTATATTGTTTCTTGTCTATTTGATTTTACATTTCGAGGCGAGAAAGGTGAGAAAAGTGTTAATGACTTTGTTTTATGGTAGTACGATTGGTAGTACCTATAAACTTAAGCGTTAGAAATGTAATATAATAACAATAACATATTCGGAATTCTGTATATAGTTCTCGCCACCGCCTTAAGCCACGCTGCATAAGGATTAGGACCTCATTCGCTTACCTGAAAAATACTGTTTTTACGCAAGAGGTCACACTCTAGGTAACAATGCTGCCTATTTTCTTTTGGAATGGTTTTTTCAGGAAATGGCTTGAGTCGAAAAAATAGGAACCAATACTCCGGATTTTGACTATTATCGACGATGGACAGAGTCTCAAACACAATAATATACTAGAATCCTGCTTTTAATTTTAAAATTATTTCGCCAATATTACAGCATGATAAGAAAAATATTGAGGTTGATCGGCGTCAGTATCAGCGCGATTAGTTTTGGTTTGATTACGATCTTTGTGGTAAAGCTGATCTCGGGAAATGTAACCGACACAAACTCTCTTTCGATATACAATGCTTTATTTTCTTTAACCGCCTTGGGCGGACTTTGGCTCTACAAGTTCAATGATGTCGTTGTTCGAATGTTCAACAGAATTGGCTGGTTTACCGACAGTGAAAAGCTGATCGAGGACAGGATTCAGGACGAGATTAGAAAAAGAGTGCTGGAAAAAGCAAGGATAATGGACCTAGAGAAGCGAAAACAGGACGAAATAGAAGCCACTCTGGACGCTTTAGAAGAAGTCGTGGATTTGTCCAGGGCAGAAATAGAAAGAATTGCGCAAGATGTACGTTCCGAATATAAAGTAGATTCAGAAGAAGCACATGAAAACATATCAAGCGAACCGCAGAAACTGGAAGAACGGGAGGAAGCGAATCAGTGGCAACGGAGGGACTTCCCCATGCGGAAACAAACTTTCCCCTGGCCGGCAATCATTTTGGTTTGCATCACCATATTCTTTTTTAGGATGGGTTCACGATGGACATTTTTTGCGGCTATTTTCCTCATAATTGCAATAATCAAATTCATAAACAGAAATGATCCGGGGAACAAGGAATGATGAATTTCAATTGTTAAAATATCCACTTCACATATAATCGTTTTGATTGGAATAGAGCTAACGGTTGGGATTTTGAATGATCCCGAATCTGACTTGCAGCTCCAGTTACATCCAGTTCTCCATTGAAACGAATGTCCATCAGGATGAGGTCCGGATTGTCTACTTTTACTTGCTCAATCGCTTTTTCTCCAGTATCGACAACTGAGGTAACATCATACCCAATCTCTGTAGCTGGCTTTCTATCTCCGTTGTGATAATGGCTTCGCCTGACTAACAGCTCATACAAAATCATGATCAATGGAAAGCTGATCAGGATATCGAGTATTGAGTCAAAAACAGACCTGATCCTTTATCTGCCCGTTTTTCTATGTTTGGCACTCTGCGATGTCAGTTTTTAGTTTAATCCCAAGCCGATCACTAAACCCACAGCAATACCTAGACCAACAAACATAGACCCTATAACAATTCCAATCGCGACATTACCTTCGGCTAAATGCTTCGAAGTATCAAAGGGCGTAATCCAGTCCAGTATTTTATAACCCAATACCATAAATAAAATGGTCAAGAAAGCACCTAAAATCGCATATATAAAGTTTGATACAACAATGGCTAATTCCATGATTCACAATTATCTTAATATCTGTTTAATGGATTTTATTTTCGTTACATAGTCCACAGTTTCTTTACTTTTTCTACCTGTAACCTTATGCAAAATTTGTTCTATGGAACTCCATAAATTGGGATTTAAACCTAAACGTTTTGCGCGTTTTTGCGCTTTAATAATATTTCCCTTACCCGCGTTATAAGCGCCAAATGTGAAATTCAGACGGTCTTGAAAAGGCCGATCAGCCTTAAATAAATTCCAAATAGAACGGTTATAGGAAATACCCGCTGCAATATTCCACTGTGGGCTATGACCACTGCCTTTAATATATTGATGACGTTTGATAATTTCTTCATAAGTGGTCGGCATAATCTGCATAAGCCCAATAGCACCTATATGAGATTTCGCATTTTTATTAAGTCTCGATTCCGCTATTGCCTGAGCTTTAAAATGATGCCAATTGAAGGCCGGGCCAAAATTACGTTTGGTGTATTTTGAGAAGTAATTATCATAACGGATGAAGTTATTGTAACGGTGGAAGTCTTCTCCATAAACAGTTGAATTCATAATTAAAAATAAAACAAGTATGAGCTTTTTCACGAGTATTGTCTCACTATTGATCTCTATCGTTCAGACATCGCTGCTTGCCTTACCAAAGCAGGGTCAAGATCTTTCAAAAAATGAAAATTAAGTGAAGCGAGGTTCATTATCCGAGCCTTTTGTATCCACGCTGTGCCCTGGTTCAGCGTGAATTCGAATTTTCTCAGCTTATGGTAAGCGACTCGAAATCCCACAACTTAGATTCATCATCAGATCCATATCAGTCGATTCCCTTGCTTCAGTCAGTCGGTGATTCTATGATCCCGAGAAAGCAATTATGTTCTTCACCCAGCTCTTCTAATCTTTTAAGTTAAATGGAATCGACAAACCCCCGGATTTATTAATGAAAAGTTGACCTATCTTTATGTAATACATGACATGTCTTCTGACTTCTCATGTAACTATTTGAGAAGATTGTATACCACATTAAATAATTGTCTCTGCCCTTCTCAAAACTGAATCATGAGATGATATCTGGTGATTATTGACACAAAGATTTCCCGCCGGTAATTATTGAATAAATCGATAAATGATATTTTCCAAATTAAAAAATATTGATCCTATAGCTCCTCTAAAATTGCATTAAAGCAATTTTCGGCGCTATTTTTTCTCAATATTACTTTCATCTTCCAATAAGTCTAATAACTTGTATGTCAGTTTTACGAAATCCGCCTCAGTTATGATACCAACAAGTTTAAAACCCTCAACAACAGGAAGACAGCCATATTTATTGTTTATGATTTGCTCTATAGCATTCTTCAGTTTTGTTTCCTGATTAATTGTCTGAACATCGGTATTCATCACATCCCTTAAGGAAATACTTTGGTGAATTTCTTGCTGATCCTTCTCGTTCATGTCCGCCAAGGATGATACACTCAATTTCAGTAAATCTCGGTGAGTGAGTAACCCGACAAACTCATCGTTTTTGTTGATGATCGGTATATGTCTGATGTGGATGGAGTCCATAAGTAACTTGGCGACATCCAAGTTGTCGTTATCATTCAGAACATACACTTTTTCCGTCATCATATCTTTAACCAGAATTTCAGGTACCCTGTTTTCCCTGATTTTTTTTACAATACTTTCCATAGAGATCATTTCCTGAATTTTTGGTTAGGTTGAATTGAGTAGGCCAATAATTTCAGATAAAAATACTGATCAGGATCTAATAAACCGCGTTGACTATCTGAGTCTACCACAGTATCTATTATGGTTCAATGTCATCATACGATTTGGCAAGGCAAATTTATTCTACTGTCGAAGATCCAATTATCGTTGCAAAACTGTTTGATCCTGTAGGCAGTGCGACATGGTGGATTATCCTACTAAACTGAAAGGGGAGAATCTGCAAGCTTTCATCAGGTCTAGAGATGCAATCATGTTGACCACTGCTTCTTTTGGGGAGGGGATTAATATCCCCAACATCAGTTTCAATGTTGTTTTCGAGCATCCAGGCAGTGACATTGAACTCTGCCAATGGATAGGGAGGGCTGGTCCCATTGTCGCGTAACAGGGACGGCTGTAACTGTTGTAAGCAGATGATTTAGAGAGGAAATACTTTTTTTACTCCTCGGCGTTTTCCAAACCATCTGTTGTGTTTTCTTTTACAGCCAGCCGTTTGGATTTTTTTCCGTTTCAGATTCCCATTTTTGCATCACACTTTCAAGCTTTTTAGCGATTTCAGGGTAGGTATCGATCACGTTATAGCTTTCCCCCGGATCAGTTTCAAGATTATAAAGCAGCGGCCAGCGGTTGCCAAGCTGATCCCCACCCAGTTTATTGGCCAGGTTCACGGCATCAAGGGGGACTGGCCAGGTATATCGATTGACCCTGCGGAAGTATTTCCAGTTATCGACCCGGACCCCTTCCAGAAGGTCGTAATGATAAAAGAACAGGGCTTCATGTGGAGACGCGGTCTCTTTTCCTGTCAACAGGTTCATAACATTTCGACCATCAATGATTCTATCTTTCGGTAGATCAATTCCCGCTAATGATAGAATCGTGGGATAAAAATCAATATTCATCATCTGTCCATTGCGTACAGTATCGGCAGGAATCCGACCTGGCCAGGAAGCAATCATCGGCACCCGAAATCCACCTTCATAACTCTGCCCTTTGCGACCGCGGTGAGGTCCTGCACTGCCTTCAAACCAGGGACCATTATCGCTGGTGAAGATAATCAAGGTCTCATTTTCAACCCCCATTTCAACCAGAGTCTCCATAATACGCCCGACGCTCCAGTCAATCTCCTCCACGGCATCACCAAATTTCCCGGCTTTGGATTTCCCGGCGAATTTCTCTGAGGCGTGTAGGGGTTGATGTGGAAAAGTATGAGCAAAATAGAGAAAAAACGGACTGTCCTTTGATTCTTTGAGAAATTTTACGGCTTCATCGGTATATAAGCCGGTGAGTTTAGCCTGGTCCTGACCAATATTAGGTTCCAGCATCTCTTCGTTTCGGTACAAAGGGCAAGGCAGCATATCATTACTATGAGGCA
>Ga0208904_1002369_pt1 | contig 11955 bp, 45 predicted proteins | sample AntAceMetag02UKB_FD_184774 | JGI IMG/M metagenome (GOLD analysis project Ga0208904, IMG submission 184774) | Saline lake microbial communities from Ace Lake, Antarctica - Antarctic Ace Lake Metagenome 02UKB (SPAdes) (version 2) | ecosystem: Environmental > Aquatic > Non-marine Saline and... | reverse complement strand
TTGGTATTTTTCTTCTTTCATCTTTGTTCACCACCAAATTCTCAATTTAAAAAAAGCTATATGGTATTTAGTTATATAGGATTTACCCATATAAAACTTGTTCTTGTTAGTTAAACACATTTCCATTCTCCGACCTCCTTAACTCCTCTTCTGTATTTCTCCAATATCCCTCTACTCATCGTGTCAAACCCTTTGAACACAACTTTACCAGAATCATGGTCTTTATAGTATGCGTCAAGGTCATATGGAAATTCTTTAGATTCCTGGCATTTGATACAGAACCCTAATTCATTACCTGTTTCTCCTATTATAAACTCATTCTCACAGAGAATACAATTATCCTTTCCTTCTTTCATTTTCATCAGCCTCTTTAATGCCTATCCCTTTTTGTATCCAGTGTTTCCTGAGTTTCATATCATGATGAAGTGCTCCTATGTTCTGTACTAACTGTTCCCTATCACATTCTTTGGGTATAATTTCTTCGCTGCATTTATAAATGAACCCTTCAATCGCAATCAAGAACCCGGTCTCACTTTCAACTTCAATCTCTATTACCATTTTCTCCCTCCCTTTATTGTAACAGGTATCATCGGGTTATCCCTTCTCAGGTCCCGGGCCAGTTGAAACACACCCATCCTTGCTTCGTGTTCAGCTATCCTCTGCTTCACTGTATCCACCAGTTCTTTAACTGATAGATAACTGTACGTGTCAGTGGTAACGTCGTATACCTGCTCATACTCTGCTTCTGGAGTGCATGTGCCGTATCTACTAAACAAATTCTTTCTTTCCATCAATCCATCCGTCATGTTAATCTACCTCCTCATCTTAAGCAATAACAAATCCATGAATACCATAGCTATTATCCACCCCGTCACTAATCCTCTGTTCGTGAATATATAATCAATCACTAGATACCCAGATAAGATTAAACAAACCATAATCAAGAACAAGATTCTGTTATGTAACATCCTAATCACCTCATTTTTCAATAGCATCTATTTCTGTTTGAGAAACAAACCCTTCCTCTGCTGTGTATTCATCATGGTTAAGGTTCATTCTAACACCTGATAATATCCTTAAAGCAGTGTTGCCTGTACCACATTTAATAAACTCAACCAATTTATTTGTCTTCTTTTCTCTTATTGTTATTCCATGTTTATCCATCTTCCTTCACCTCACTCTTTTATTTCTTTCAAACCAATACATTTGGTTCATCCTAACTACCCCTAATATAAATACAAAACTAAAAAACATATATTGTTTGAGTAGTGTTTGTACTTTTTCTATTTCATTATACCAATCAAAAAAGAACATCCCAATTAAGTCTATTATTATTGAACAAGAAAATAACCCCAATACAATCAATGGAACTTTTTTCATAAGTTTATCTGTCTTATCCATCTTTATCATCTCTAAGCTGCAACTCTGTCTTCAACATCAATTCGTTTGAATTAAATGTAGACACCATCTCTTCTTCAGTCAAATTTAAACTCTCACCCCATTTCTCAACATGGTAAGCTATCAATACCTGCCCTGCCTTATTTGCCTTCTCTTCCAGTGTTCTCATTGTTCAATCCCTCCTTCTTCATTTTCACCCATACTACTTATCGTTGGTATTATATAAAATCCTCTTTGTAGACAACTAGCCTTACCAGCATACTTCTGAAATCCACTCACACAATCTCCAAAATTATTATAACCTCCAAAATTATTATCCTCAATACAACTAACTGTTCTGTGCCAAATATCAAAATCAGCATATAATGGCATTACATTTATCCCACCAGTAGCTCTTAAACATCCAAATCTTACACCACCTAAATATAAAACTAAGACCATACATACCACCAGTAAAATAATTAAACACGTTATCCATTTCGTCATTGCTCTATCCCCTCTTGCTTCTTCAATTCATGTAATTCTGCTTTGCTAACAGTTCCATAATGTTTATCTATTCTTTTTTCAATTCTTTCAAACACCAGTCGCATAGCTTCTTTTTTCTCTGATTCCACTATTTCTTTATGGCAATCCATACATATTTCACCCTTCTTAGGATTATTGTTTTCACACAGTTCACACATTTTCAATCCCTCCAATACTTGACCTTACGTTTAGCAAGTTGGGATTCAACACCAACCAATTCTGTCAGTAGTGCCTTATACTTATCTAATAAGTCCTCAGTCGAAATGTCAGTCATCTTCCTCACCTTTGTAATCCGTCAGTTCAATCCCACTAGAGTCAGAAATCTCTTTCACAATCTTATCAGCATTCTTTGTGTTCAGAACTTTATCAGGGACATAATGAAATATATTTTCATCTATATCTTGTGCATTACCTTTATAATGGCTGCGTTTAAAATGTTCAGACAGCTTCTCTGATGCCACACCATAACTATGAACCTCAGCAAAATCCACATCATGCATAGAAATAGTCAACACCAAATAAGTTCCTTTACCGTATCGGAAATAACATTCGTTTTCAATCATTCTAATCCACCTCTTCAATACTTATTGGTTTATCTTTACCTCCAAACTTAATAATTAATCCTTTTTTACCTTGTTTCTGTGCCTGTCTAATTATATCCATTGTTTTACAAACTCGCTTTAAAACATCAGGTTTAATATTACCATTTTTAACACCTTCAAATATATCTATCCATGTAGGTTCACAATCAACTTCTATTATCTTCTTCATTTTCCCTCCTCCTTATAATCTTTTAATTTCATGACATCAAATATCTTGATACCTGTATAAAACCCATAACCATACATTGTAATAGACAGCTGGATTACATTACAGGCATAAAACCCAACACTGAACCAGTCATGGATGTGGGTTTTGTCGTATCGTTTCACAACCCTAAAAAATGGTTTGAATGTGTTTATCATTTCTTGTCATTCCACGCTTTAGGATGTCCTGCCTGTAGTTTCACCCAGTAGCCTTTACCCCGTAAGAACTCCACACACATCTCAGTGTTAAGGTTGATGGTAGGTTTACCTTTGCCACTCTTTCGATACATCAAGTACATCCCTGTAACTACGCCACAACCAAACAATATAACATACCACACTATCATTTTTAGTTCACCACCATTCTTCTTTCTTCTGTCTTGCAACTTCGTTGAGTTGTTCCTGTTGCAGACTGATTAACTCTTCATTGTCATAATTAGCATGGATGAAATTAAACAGCCGTTCTACTTGTTCACAAGTGATATCCTTCCCTATCTCATAACCACAGTATTTAGTTGTCATCTTACCACCTCTAAACCTTCCTTAATTGCCTCTAACAATACAATCTCGTTTGTTTTAGAATCATAATCACACGAATTGATGATACAGAAGTTATGCACTTCAATCAACGGTACGTTGGTAGCGCTTTTGGTTATTCTGACGTCATTCATTCTCCGCCCTCCCTCTATATATTCTTACCAGTATTTGTTCTCTTTCTCCCAATGTTAAATTATGAAACCACCATAACGCACTTTTAACTTCATCGTCATCCATCATTTTCCTACCTCCTTGTTCCTTACTAAAACTGATTCTCTTTCACCAGAAAACCTTGATTTTCCATTACTATATAATGTAGCATTTAAAGGATTGGTTGTTGCCCCTATCACTTTTGTATATCCTTTTGGAATCTTTTCCACAATCTTCATTTTCCTACCTCTTCTTCAGTGTCAAAATAATAGCCACCATCACATTCCTGATATTCACCCACTATTATTTGGAACGGATGCGAACCCATCTTAAGTATCTGTTTCTTTATATTGTTAAGTGGTTCATAATCAATCCCTTTGTTACCACTCATCTCAAAATAAATTGTACCAACATTGTCAACATTATAAAAGTCTGGGTTGTCTATAAACATCTCGTATATGTTCTTCATCTCTGTTTCAGTAAATTCACCCTCTATATGTCCAAATCCTCTAACTTCATATCCCATTTTCCTACCTCCTTGTCTATCTCTGATTTCCACACTTTACATGGTATCTCATAATACGTTGCACAATTACCACACAAATGACCTCTATGAGATATCCAGACAGTTCCATGTTTTAACATCTTCATTTTATTTAGATGTTTTTTATTAACTCCAGAATCTAAAGAACCACTGTAAGAAGCTCTTCCATGGTCAAAATTAAAACTACCACCGTCTTCGTATTCCATTGTTTGACAAGTTCCATCATACCATACATACGTTACCCGATGAAACTTACTATTAGGGAATTTAATGAAGTCTCCTGCTTCGACTGTTTGACGACGTTTATATTTGTTATAATATTTTTTGATGAGACTTAAGTTTGAGGTATCAATACTTCTTTTATCCCAATCACTTACAGTTGGTTTGATATTCATTTTCCCTCCTTAATACAATTCCAACAAGATAATTCTGTTGTTGGTTTATCATGTAATGTATAATAACCTCTTGGAAAAGTATGATATTTACTACACTTCAAACATTGCCATATAGCCTCTGTTTCGTTCTCTCTTATGTATTTCAAATCCATCTACTCCACCTCCCGTATTAATGCTTTATACTCTTGCCCACATTTAGGACAAACAAGAACTTTAACTTTTGGATTATAAGAAAACTTATTCCCACACAAACATATTTTATATAATGTAACATCCATCTACTCCACCTCCTTATTACAACCATTTCGGCATTTAAAAACCTTGCTTTTAATTATTTCTACCATCTCCTCTTTACAAACAGTACATTTCATTCACTCCACCTTTCTGTCTTCAAACTCTGTTTTACAATATGGGCACCACATTACAGATACACTCTCAACTGCTTCACTCTCAACTAAGAAATGTCCCTTACAATCTGGGCATTCATATGTTTCAAATGATTCTACTGTGTCATGAAATTTATGTTGGATATCAATCAAATGTTCTTGTACTTCATCTGAATTATATAGTCTTCCTTTCATTCACTCCACCTCATTCATCAGTTCAGTAAACTTATCAATTATTGCTTCTCTCGATATTGTGTTATCATCACATAAGTTTACCAGTTCCATCTCAACCTTATGTAAATCTGTTCTTGTTAATCCCATCTACTCCACCCCCTCCACTACTTCAAGTTCTAGTTTCTGAGTTTTCTCATTAAACGAACAGTCGTAATTCATCCCATTATTATCCTCAATATATAGTACATCTCCTTTCTCTATCCTTATCAACATCTAAACCACCCCTTTGGTTTTTGTTTTGTGTTCTGCTTTATTCATTCTGATACATCCTCTAAATATGTGGCTATACATAACGGGCTATCACATGTTATGGTTGCTAGTTTCTTTGTCTTGGTTGGTGGCATTATACTACAATCCTTATAACTTACCTCGTCCTTACAAAACTGACATTTAAGATTATCTTTGTCTATGTCCAGAGCCTTTAACAGTAACGCACGTTCTTTCTCGCCTAATGTTTCAAATTTCATTCACTCCACCCTTTCTTTTTAAGAAATGTTTTCTCTTTCTTTATTGCTTCCTTTGAAACGTGTTTAAAATATTTCTCTATAAATTCATCAGGCACATAAGGATACAATAAGATACTGCTTCTTGCATCATTATATTCTTCACTACCTTGATATTTAGTGGCTAAACATCCAGCCAATGTTCTTTTCTTATCATCATCCTCTTTATTCTTCCCTTCTAAATATGCTGTATATAGCTTCGAAATCTCAGTGTAGCTTATTGACTCATCTACTAATAACTTAAAGACAATCACCATCTTTTCTTCTTTTTTTAGTTTTGATAAGCCACCCATAACATCATTTATTATACTCATTCTCGGACCTCCTCAATATGTACCTTGACAAACTTCCCTTTAAAATCCAATTTACATTCTTGACAATTCACTTCATCCCAATTACATAATGCACATGGTTTGATTGGTTGTTGACAGCTAGGACAAGTCTGCCAGGCAAATAATTCTTCTAGTTCAACCTCATCATCACACCAGGGGCATAATTCACTAATTGTATCCATTCTTCAATCACCTCGCCTGTTTCCATTTAAGCCACTTTGTGAACTTCATAGGTACAACCTTCTTATTAACCCGACAGTCTTTAGCGTACTCGTTATACCTATTCTTCATGTCCAGTATCCACCCATCTTCCGCAGCCTCTAATAAGCTTGTATTCATCTTAATCACCTATTATAGATTTAAACATAGCAGTACCTACAATAATATTATCTAATAATTTAATATGTAATAACTCCCCTGCTTTTTTCAACATTTCATTTATCTCTAAGTCTTCATTAGAAGGAGTGACATCACCAGAGGGGTGGTTATGGGCAACTATTATGCTGTTGCAATTCCTTAAAATAGCCCCTCTAAATATTTCCCTTGGATGGACCAGAGAAGCATTTAAAGTACCGATATGCACAATCTCCCTTGCTATAATTCTATTCTTAGTATCTAAATAAAACACAATAAACACTTCTTTGGTTTCGTCTTTGATATCTTTCAATTCATTAAACACTTGGTGGGAGTTTGTGATTGGCTCAGAATAACCCCTGGTATGTTCTTTAACTAGTTGTATCATTCTTTATCACTCCTTGCATGTATGTCTTCAAATAAGTTATCTATATATTGTTTTGCTGTTTCAAAATCCATCGACCATAAGAAATGTTCAAATGTTTTCATATCTCCATAATCTTTTGTCCATCGTCTAGCAAATTGATAACCAGAAATTTTCCAACATTCTTTAGAAGTTACCATTCATTCCACCTCTTCTAATTCCAATTTTTGAGTTTTCTCATTGAACGAACAATCGTAATCTTTGCCGTTCATATCCTCAATATATAATACATCTCCTTTCTCAACTCGTATAAACATTCTAAATCACCTCGACTGTTTCATCTTAATCCAGACAGTAAACTTCATCGGTACAGTGTTCTTATTTTCTCTGCAATCCTGTGCATACTTGTCATACCTCTTTCTTTGTCACAATTACTACAATCATCATCTTTCATTCTTTTTCCTCCTCAACTTTATATTTTTTTGTATCTATCCAAACCGCATTTCCACATTCATCTAATAAATAATAATCATTCTTATTCATCTTTGCAACTCCTTCAATATCACAATAAATAATATGGTGTCCCTCTTTATACATTAATAATGCAAGAACTTCTTCAGAGATAACCTTGTTTTCTCTAAGGTCAATAATCTTGACTTTCATCTATTTCACCTCATAATATTATCTCTTTGTTCATTCTCTGCACTTCTTTGATTCTGTCTTGTGTATATTGTTTTATTTTATCCCTCTTTTCTTCTGATTCAAACCATTTAGCAAAACTAAATCCACAAGATTCGTGGGCTGGTTTGTAATCTACATCACACTCAAGATTATCTACCTCACCAGTCAATTCACTTACCATAAAACCATAGTATTTCATTCTTAGTACCTCCTTACTTTTCCCAACAATCAGTACACCAATATTTCCTTATTCCTGGAATCTCTACCATCCCTCCAATCTCATTATTTTTTAACATCTTCTTACAATTGGAACATTGCATTATGTTTATGTTATTCATTCTGTTATTCATTCTGTCTCCTCACCGTATCTTTCTTTATTGAACAATCTTTACAATAAATTAAACCATTCCTTTCGTATTGTATATTATAATCCAAATTATCCCTACATTTTGCACAGTTCATTTTTATCACTCCTTATTATTTTGCAGTAAACTAATCATCTTAAGAATATCTTTTCTTGTGTCTATGTGACAATCCTTTCTAATCATTTTATTCAATGTATCAATCTTGAATGGGTGTGGTGCTTTGCTATCCCATGATTTCCTGTATTGTTTCAACCAACCAATATATCTCTTTAATTTCTGTTGCATATACTGTTTGTTGATAGTGTACGTCTTTTCTTTCTCATCATAGTTTACCATACTTTCAGGTATTCCCCACAAATCATTAGATATACCAAACCCATGCCAAAACGCAGTTATCTGGTGTTCTAACAACCAATATTGGTTAGGTGTAAGCTGTTCCAAATTTTCATGGTATTGTTTCATTCTTTTTCCTCCTTCCAGCTATCTGGATAATCAATCCTTATCGTATCCATTTAGACCACTACCCAATCATTCTTTTTAACCAGTTCAACAGCTTCAGTGATAGAATCACACAAACCCAAATAAGTCTCTTGTTCATTCTCCTCAAATATTTCTATCTCACCTGTCCTCAAATCCTCAATCAAATAAACCAGTTTTTTGTTGTCCAGTTCCATTTAGACCACCTCAAGAAATTTTCTACATTTGCCGCGAATAACTACACTGATTCGCATTAAACCGTCGTCAGTGTCCGTGCCCTCAATTACTTTTGGTTCACTCATTCAACTCACCTCTGAATACTATATTAACATCTGCTTCAATAACTTCTTTGCATTTTGGATTTATACAATATGTAAACATTCCTTTTGTAATATTGCTGTCAACATTAAAAAACCAATTTTCCCTTTGGGTAGGAATACCAACCCCACATTTCCTACAATAATGTTTGTCCATCTTCATACATCTTAGATATTTCTCTCTTGCCATTTTCACCCTTTAATCACCATTAATAGATATACAATCATAAGTACCATGATTATTATAGCAGTAGATAAAATGCAACGATATTCTAATGAACTCGCAAGTATTTCCTTCACTTCTTCTCTATGTTCTTCTTTTGTTTCTCTTACCATGTTTCTTCACCACTTATATTCTTTCCATCCACACTTCTTAGGTGTTTTACATCCAAACACCACATCATCCTCTCCTGTGTGAGCAATAACTTCTGTTATCTTACCGCACTTTACACATCTTGGATATTTTTTTCTTGCCATTGTGTTTACCTCAGTGTCCGTGTGTTCCACGTCCAGCTAAAAACATTGATTTGTATTCTGCAACTTGATACCCTCTCCACTTTCCATCTGAGAATATCCTAACTGCTATCTCGTATTGACTTCTATCAACTATGGGTTCGTATGTCAAGGTTTGAAAATCATCAATAATCCAATTTCCATCTTTATCTTGAGCATGCCGTTGTGGTGGTTTAATATTGTGTTCATTACATTTCTTTAATATCAATATGAACTCTTCTGTTGATACTTTCCTTTGTCCATGATTAGCTATCCAAATATGACCTAATTCATGATAGTCACCAAAATAATTATTACCTTCAAAGAACTTTTCGGACACATCTCATGATGCATTGTGATTTCCATTTTCCAATCACCTCAAAACTTTCCTTCGTGCATAATCTTATTCTTGATTGAGTTCCACCTGTTCAGTTGGATTCCTTTGTTGTACCGTGCTTGCGACCATTTCAAATCAGCCACCACCTTTTCAAGATAAAATATGACTTTCTCAAACCGTCGGCTATCAGCTATATTAAGCCTGTCAAGCCTGAAATAATCATTCTCCCAGGGGTAACGGTAGTTAATCTCTTCGTATCTCGACACGAGTTCCAGAAAGGGTATGAATTCCCGTATATGTTTGTCAAGCTTTTCATTTTTCATTCTGTTTCACCATTCATTCCAAACTAGCCGGAAGTTACAATATAGCAATAACTCTCGTTGTAGTTCGTCTTCAAGTAATCTATTCTGAAGAGCTATGATTTGTAACTCTTCTCTGTCATTTAACTTTTTCGTTTGTGTTTTAGGTAATCGCCTATCTGCTGGTACTTTACCACCCCGTCTTGATAGTAGTATTGGTGTACCTGTTCCCATCATTGATATCTTCATTTCTCTCACCTCTTAGTAGTCGTCATCAGTATCATACAATACGCCATTTAATTCATATAAATCCATTTGTACTACCCCCATTAGTTTCGTTTTAACAAATTCAGAATTCTCGAATCAACAAACTGAATCCCTTTTTTATTTAGGAATTCTGTTCCTATTGTGCATACAGAACCATTATTATGGTTTTGGTTGTACGCATTCTTTAATATTTCGGTTTCATTCATTTTAGTTATTCCTCCCCTCAAGCTTTTATTGTTCTTCAATACTTTCTCCTTTCAGTAAACAATGAACAAATAGAGAAAGGTTATTATCCAATAAAATTACTGGTTTGAATTGGTCTTCATTCATTTTAGTTATACCTCCTTGGTTGATTTAAGCTAAACAGAAAGAATTATTTTCAAAAGCCTATTAATATAACTATGTGGTAATTAACAGAAAAAAAGAATATTTGGTAAAAAAAGAATGTTACCACTATATAGGCTTTAAGTGATAATTACCTATAAGATTAAACCTTATGGCTTAAATTATCACTCTCTGAAAATAAAGGAATATTAGAAGAATTAAGCCTTTTTTCAAATTCATTATTTAAGGCTTTAAAGCTAAAGTATGACAATCTTTTTTTAACCGTAACCTTATATAACTGTTTTTTATAATGTAGTCTTAAATGTCGTGTATTTCGGTTTGATGCTTTATCCTGTAAAGCCTTTAAACTTGTGTTTGCTGTTCTGGATTTAAAAGTATTATAATAACATTGGATTCTTCCCCTTATGTTATTTTGTGGTGGTTTCCCTTTCTGTATTCTTTTAATAGTATTCTTATATTGTGCTTTTGTTATCTTGTGGTTATGTTGTAAAATCTTAAGAATCTGATAAATAGAAATATCCTTATAGTTTATTTGTTTATTGATTATATCGTATTGGTTTTTATCCTTTTCAAATAAAGCTTTTTTACTTAAGCCTTTAGAATCATAATAATAGGATTTATTCTTTAAATCATACTTAAGGTTTTTAAGCCTGTTTAAAGCTTGATTAAAAGCATTTATTTTTAGGTTATGGTTATGTATGCTCAAAAGGTAATCTTTGCATACAGTAAACTTAATACCTGTTTTAATAGATGATACCAATAAATCCATATTAAGTAAACATAATTGTTTATTCTGTTTGTGTTTGTTATTAGTGACTTTATATATTTGAGAATTCTTAGGAATAGGATTTTTATTAATAAGAGTATTAAAGTATTCTACTTTTCGTTTTATGGTTTCTTTTGCCATTGTAAAAAAAATAAAAAAGAAAGGCTTAAAGTAAGCCTTCCTTATTATCCTTTATAATGGTTTTTGCCCATAAATTATAAGCCCGAAATAATTTATGTTGTGCGACTTGTGCCATTAAATCAAAGGATTGTTTAACAGATAAACCATTATGTTTTGCGACATATTGGTTTATGTAAGTTCTTCTAAATGTTACATTCCATTTGCCACTATCATAATTAACAGTATGCTTTTTAACATTAGTAGAACTTATTTTAATTCCGACCATTTGGTCTAATTCATAGCTTAAACTTATATCCTTTTCTGTTGTGCTTTCATCACTTAAATTTAAGCTATTCTGAATCTCTTTCAATTCAGTAACGATAGACTTAATTAATTTACTTGCGTCTATCTTTCCGGTTTGGGCTTCCAGCTCATTCATTCTTGTACTATCCTTATTTACTTGCTCTGTTTTGGTTTGTGCCATGTTATATCAACTCCTTAGTAGTCAGTAGTCACCCACTGCTATATGTATAAATAGGTAGTACATATATAAAGGTTTGAAAAGTAGTCTTTAATTATTAAAATTCTGTTTTAATCCCTTATATACTTTATGGTTTTCCCAATATATACTTTATGGGCATTACTACCCTTATATGTATATTGTACTTTTTACCCTGCTAAACTTTGGTACTATTTAGCAGTTACTAAAACAGGCGAAAAGTAATACTATATAAAGCTATGCCATTAAAATTTTAGTCACTCTTAAAAAGTTACTACCTTTATAAAGGAAAAACCAATACTATATAAATGATTAAATATATTGTTACTGTTTAGTGATAGTTTCGACTATGTCGTTTATAAAGCTTATATTCTCTACTATATAGATTCAGGGTTTTAACTGTTATAACCGGACAGTAGTATCATAAATAGCTTGGTTGTCACCACTGAAAGGTAGCACCTC
>Ga0208904_1002366_pt1 | contig 11962 bp, 29 predicted proteins | sample AntAceMetag02UKB_FD_184774 | JGI IMG/M metagenome (GOLD analysis project Ga0208904, IMG submission 184774) | Saline lake microbial communities from Ace Lake, Antarctica - Antarctic Ace Lake Metagenome 02UKB (SPAdes) (version 2) | ecosystem: Environmental > Aquatic > Non-marine Saline and... | reverse complement strand
TTTTTTAATACTGAGGAAGCCGCCACCCAGTGTTATATTTGGCGTATTGCGAGCGGCGATGAGCCCGTAAAACGACCTTACCATTCGGCGGATGCGGTACACCTCGCCACTCATTGATTAACCGCGTTCGTACTCTTGCAACAGTTGAGTATGAACATGGAACTCGGTATAATCAATTCTTTTTCTTCTGTGAACAGCGAAAATGTCCATACGGCTATTGTTGCAACCATCGCTGCTGAATTATGGAAGAGGCATCCGGTTATCCATTTTCAGGCGTTGGGTCCTTCTGAGGCGTCTGAATCTGTCGCTCAGGCGATGATTACTTTCACTTATCGCAGCTTAGTTGTATCCCATGGCCATTTGCAAAACCTTAGGCATGCTGGTACTATTGTTATTAATAATGGTATCTGTAGAGTCAGTATATTAGACACCAAATCCACTTACAATAATATAGTTCTTCTGCTGGAAAAACAATGGCCTCTCGAATTCCCCAATTTCCCTGGGGTGCTTTATGACGAATTGGCTTTTTTAGCCGACACAACTAATGACCAAGCGAAAAAACAAAGCGAAGTTCTTCCCTATTTGTTCGAAGTTGTGAAAAAGAGCGGCAACGTACGTCATTTGACATTCCAAGAAACTGACGATGAGCCTATAAAGACATTTTGTGGGTTGCAGATAGAAATAGAAGATGTCCATGCTTTTGGGCCTTCTTTTGGCAATTATCTGCGAGATGGGAGCTATTGTTGTAGGTGCAATGATACACGACTGTTTAGAGAAAGATGCGAGGGGAATAATGAAGTGGGCAACTCTTAAACAAGTCCAATCTTGCAGGGCTCTTTTTAGAAAAACAAAGACGTATTATAGGTGCTTTGCCGACGATAAGGATTTGCGGGATGCTGTTTTAAAACGGACGGGGTTTGATCTCGACGAATTAGAGGCTTATGAGGCACAAGAAATCATCAATTTGTTGGGAACGGTTGCTGATAAGCAACGATTTCGAGAGGAACTAGAATGACAAAGAATATTAACGATCGCGAAACTAAAGAACATCCCGCTTTTGGTTCCATCCAAATCATGAGGACTTCCGGGCAGACCCGTTTATTTAAGTCGGGCTTCAATCACCATAATTATATCACCATTCGAATCAGTACCGCTGACGAAGTTGAGGGGTATGGTGTCGAAACCTCCATCTTTCCAAGAAAAGAAATTATTGAGGTCGCTTTATCTGAGGCCCAATTTGCTCGTCTGATAACTACGCCCAATCTTGGAAGTGGGACGCCCTGTACTCTCAAAAGTATGCGGATACCGCAGAATCATAAAGAATTCGAGGGCAAACGGATTCCGGATATTGAAGCTGAGGATATTCGGGCAACACATTCCGGCAAAATCGAACAAGATATCAAGGACCGACTCCAAGAACTTACCGAGTTCCAAGAGCAACTTCGAACTTGGCGGAAAGACAAGCACCGCCCCACCCTCGCTGAGCTTGATGGTATGGTTAGCCAACTGGCTGGTATGCATTTGGCTGGCAACTTTGCATTTCTCCAACAACTGCTGGAAGAGCATATGGAGAAAACGGTCGAAGAAGGACGCATGGAACTTGAAGCCCATGCTAACGTAGTCATCTGCCAACTTGGTCTTAACGCTGCTCAAAGTGCTCAACTTCCGCAATTGGTAAACGACCCTAAAACAATTGAAATCGGAGAAGAGTAATGTCGCTTAGATTTTATCAAGTAAAGCTCGGAGATCGCCCAGCCTATATGGGCGATATTGACAACACCAGCGGGCAAGCCCCGAATATAGCCGCAACCCCAAAAGAACAAAAACAAAAATGAAAACAATTACGCTCTGCGTCGGAAACAGCGATGATAAGTTGACCCAAAAAGAGTGGGCGACTTTCGTAAAAGAAATCGACAATTTGCTTCAGTTGCGAAAGATCAACGATAGTATCCAATTCAGCGGTTTTTCATCTCCTGACGCACCATGGCAAAATGCCTGCTATGTGTTTGGGTTGGAAGAGATTGAAATTGATTATTTCAAGGACCGGATGAGAATTATCCTTCGGTCCTATGATCAGGACAGTGCGGCAATCGCGATCGGCGACGTAGAATTTGTGAAAAGCGAAGACCCAACAAAGGCAGAAGCTAAACGCAAGGAATATGTCGCACATTTGCGAGTGGCTGCCAAAAGACTCAGCGAAGAAGGTATGGCGTGCAATTGTGATCTTGACAAGTGGCAGCCCGAACCAACAACCGGACACTCCCACGTTTGTCGAATCCATAAGGCCGCAGTGACAAAATGTTCAAGCCTACGATAGAGGACCTAATTAGACAAGCGGCGACAAGCCTAATTTTGGAAGCCTTTGAGACTGACTTAGACCTCCTTCCATTTGGGTTTAAGCTTATTCATCATGGGATTTATGGTGGGAATTTTGTTGTTGAAGGCCCGCGACTATGGGAGCACGACAGCGACATGGTGGGCGGCATTTTCATTAACACCCATAGGATCGAGACCTGCTACGTGCGGGTAGCACCATTCAACGAAATAGATTTAAGGGCAGAGTTCCTTTACGCTGATCCTGCTTTTCCGCAGAATGCGATTGATTTTATCGACAATGGTCTTGGTATTTGGGCGTCATGGTGGGATGTCTTCAAAGAAGAGGGTCAACTTGACCATCTGGCTGGGATGTTATAAGGAGAGAATATGCGAATTTGGGATGGGAGTTGTCGAGGTGATAATGCCGGGCATATGGTTGAACTGCTGGAAGACCATATACGGATTGGTGAAAAACCAGAAATGACGGTGGAAGAAATCGGCGAACGGATGCATCGTTGCACACGTTATGTCTGTACCCTTGTTGAGGATTTTGATATTCTGCATTTCGTTGAGACGGTAGGACGGAAAAAAGACTACATTGTTGGGTTGAACAAATGATTCTACGAATGAAAAAGTTTGGTAAACGAAAAGTTGCCCTTGTGTATTGTGAGGCCACTGACTGGTGTGTTTGGCCAGTCTTAGTGTTCAACCCCGCCGTCCCAGTTAAAGCCAACGAGGATATTCCTCTGCTGACGCAGTTTGGGGCTGTTCTATTATCCATCCAATGGCTTAATAGGGCTATCGGGATCTCTTGGTTTATGAAGAGGCCCCAAAAGAAGGAATAATCTTACACGTATTACTTATTTAGAAGGATGACCCATTACTTTAGAAGGATAACCACTTTAGAAGGATAACCCATGCTAGAATACACTGCCCCCAACGGATATCGCTTAACCAAAGTTTCTTGGTCTTTTTGGAGTAAGGAACATGGCGAGCTTACTCTCTACGTCGAAGAGGGTAGCCGAATCTTCGCCTTTGCCAATAGTACGGGCTTGCCGCCGCACGTCGTTAAGACAGGCCCGTTTGAAATCTGGAGGAATGGTCGATTTAATGAAGAGAATCTCAACCTATTGGTTAAAAGAACTCCCGAGAGTGCGGAAGCCGTGATCCATTGGTTGAAGGACGAAGTAATCAAATTCGCTAGTACCCAGATCTCAAGACAGGGTTAAAGGGTTAAAGGGTTAAAGGGTTAAAGGGTTAAAGGTTAAAATGGCTAATCCAAATGTTGATGTTTGTAAGGCGTGTGGTGATCCGGCCACATGCACGATCGCTGGGGTTCACTATTGTGGTGATTGTTATGTCGAATTAACCACTGGTGAAATTAAGAATCAAAACGTCAACTTCTTTGGTGGTCGCACCAACACTGGTAAAGATGACGACCCAAGTCCTTGGAATGAAAATGCCGTTCGAGACATGGAAGGCGATTAACCAACTTTTCTTCCTTGCAACAGGGGGGAAGAAAATAACCACACCTAACCCGGAGTTGTCGCCATGACCAACAGACGAATAGCGAACAAGAAGAACAAAACCAGCAAACCCAAGACCAAGCTTAGACCCAAGCGACTGGATATGCCAAACATCCAAACCAACGCCTTGGCTATAAAAGGGTTATCTGGTCTCTCCTATGAAGTTCTTAGGGACAGAAAAACATGCCTTTGTAGAGAAAAGGCTGAGTGGTATATTGACTTACCCATTTTCGATGGAGAAAGAAGTGTAGTTGACGCTCATGTCCAGAATCTATATGATGAAATGAACAAGGGCAATTTTGCTCATTTGAATGTCATCATGTCAACAGCGGTGCTCGATGGGAAAGAATATAAAATCAACGGCCAGCACACTTGTTGGGCTGTCTGGCTCATGACTGAGAAAGATCCAGGCTATTCTATTAACGTTCGTGAGATTAAGTACGGCGTTAAAGATGAAGAACAACTGCGTCGGCTTTATTCCGTTCAGGATCGTAATAAGGTGAGGACGAACACCCACCTGACTCAAGTCCAGCTTGTTAAAACCAAGGAGATGATTGGCATCAGCAACACGTTGATGCTAAGGATGACACCGGCTTTGAGGTTTTGGCAATACCCCAACAAAGACGAAAGACGTCGTATTGGCCCCGAAGAGGTACAATCGTTGTTTCGTTTTACACATAATAATATGCTTCACAACGTGTCCAATTTTCTCGACACCAAGGAAAATCGACAGTTTGAGAAGTTTTGGAAGAAGCAACCTGTCTTGGCCGCGATGATGGAGACCTTTGAAAAAGTGCCAACAAAGGCCCCCCAATTCTGGCAACCAGTTCTTAACGGGCTGGGGTTAGATACTATGTCTGACCCACGTTGGAAACTTAGGAACTTCATAGATAATTGTGCATTAGCCCGATCCGCCACCAATACACACAAAAAGATCGTAAACAGCGAAGAACTCTATCGCACATGCGTCTACGCTTGGGGGAAATGGCGACAAGGCGAAGAAATCAAAGTTTTCAGGGCCCCTACCAAACGCACACGGGCCATATAGGATTTGGGGGAGATAGCATGAAGCTACGCGATATTTTATGGATGCTGTTTTGGTTTATTATTGGATCGATTGTCGCCATGCTTATTATACCGACCTATGATCTAGATAGGATACTCGAGTGGGTATAAATGGTGATACATCATATACCGATGCTATCAAAAGAATAGCTGATCGAACACTCTCGTTGAAGGATGAGGCTGTTCTTCTCATAGTCGAAAATATACCACTATCCAACCGAGAAATGTTTAATCCTCCCCAATTCTTTAGGCCGTATATCTGGCCTAGAGATTACAGCCCCCCGATCGGCTTCACTCAAAGACTATGCCTAACCACAGATGGTCTTGAGTTCCCAGAAGTGCAACTGGCTGCTATATGGACTGCGGCCACTCGTGCTGATCTCATTCTTCATAATGCTGAAGCGGGTAAGCAATACGTTAATATTGTTTTATGGAAGGGGCAATATCATGCGTATATCACCGATAGGAAACTAATTGAGATTATTACGTCCAGGGCCTCATTTTATGGCTATTCTTTAAAACTCTCAAAGCTTTCTCTACTGGGTCCCGAGATGCCTGTGGTGTAGTCATCTTCTTTCTGTATTAACCTCCTACCAGTCTGTGCAACAATTTTGATAGGAGGATTTCTTATGACCGATACAGATCGACCCAGTTTTGCCACTAATATTCTCGGCAAGACCTTTATCATCATCCAAACCACCGAAGTGCGGGTTGGTGATGTTCTTCTAGACCTGCAATCTGCCTATATCGACCACGAAGAGCTAAGAACCGTCAAAAGTATCACCAAAATTACTGACGAATTCTACGACATTGTGTTCAAAACCAAAAAGGGTAAGAAGAAACGGCCCACCCTATTCGGCATTTCCCCGCGTTATGCTTATACTTGCCTATTCGGCAGACTGAAGGAGAATTAAGTGGAAAGAATTCTTGAGATTTATATCGAGCAGTTCGAGTTTGACGTAGCCGCCATGTCGCAGCCCTGGATGTATTGGTGTCTTATGATTCCAATTGTTTTTTATGTGTGTTTTTTCCTTGTCAAGTGGATGGTTTTGACGGCTCCCTTTTGGCTTCCGATTGCAGTCATAATAAGACTGTGGCGTGGCGACGACTTCACTATTAGCATTGGCAGCAGGGACGACGAGGGGGACGACGAGGAGGACGATGTAGTGCCCCATATGCTACACTACCTCCAAGAGCTAGAACCAGACGAAGAAGTCGTCGAGACCGGTGAGGGCTCTAACCATGGCCATTCCGGCTTTGTCTACATCAACGACCAAGAAGGCCCCACGAAGGGGAGTAAATGCGTCAAATGGGACACCGGCATGGGGACGAGCATTACCCACGGTACAAGACGGCGAAAAGACGTGGATTTGAAATGAGAAACGTCTTGAATATGCTTGTGCTTCAATTGGCAACGGAGGAAGTAGAAAAAATCCTCCAAGATACTGACATAGGATTTCTCCATCAACACCAGCATAAAACTGTTGTTATGGACCAGAGTAAAGTTATTGTTGGCACTGTTTGCAACCCTGTTTATCTCGTAGATTGCGAAATCTGGACATTCATTACCCCCAAAGCAGGGCCTAAAAATCTAGTCGTCTGTGATGCAGTCCAACAAGACGGTAAACTACTTATCAATTGGGACCGGACCCCTAAGTGGAATGAGACCCTACCACGCACAAACTACTTCGAGTTAGCGGACCCAACATTCCCGGCCAATTTAGCACAGGCCCTAAAGGCGATTGTTCTGGAGTACGACCCAGATGCATAGAGCAATAACCGAAAAAGTATCTGAGCATCTCGAACAAAACTTCTCCAATCCCGAAGTGGCGTTTACTTGGTTTCTGGCACTACCCTCTCACACAATGCCGCACTTGTTCAGACCAAGGGGCGGCTTCAGGTGGGTATTTCGCAACAAGAAAAGAAATTGGGGACGCTACTACTTAGCGTATTGTAAAGATGGGCGGTTCATTATTAGATTTCCAAACGACGATGAAATCAAGTACGACTTAGCCAACCCCGACTTCCCCGACAACCTAATCGATGATGCTTGCAAGGCGTTTAATAATGGAAGAAGAACTCCTCGTTGGGATCAACGACATCCGAGATAGGTTTACTATTACAAAATGAACATCCACAAAATAATCCTAAAAGGGATAGTCAAGCAACTTAATGCCTCCCTCCAAGAGTACCAACTATACTTAGCACCCAGAACCACCCAACGATGGAAGGTTAGAATGGTCGGGACAGACGTCAAACTGTTAGACTGTTATGCGTTCTGTCGCGATGGAACACTAACCATATCTCTTAAATGGTCGAAGCATCGTTCGCAACATCGGCTTTGTGTATATGAATTAGCAAATCCGGAATTCCAACAAAAGCTGATTGATGATATTATTAGCATAGCCAAATCAAGGATTACATTCAAAACCAAAACTTCGGCTCCGAGTTCTCCTTACGCCTTAGTATTGGGTGAGATATTAAATGAAAGAAACTGATATAATCGCACTGGGAGTTTTAGAGCAGCTCAAGAAAGACCTACCCAACCCCACGGTAATGTGTGTGAAAACGCCGCCAACTGGCAATTATGACGTCGTCAGATATGCATTAGGATTCGCCACAGAGGTCAATAAATTCAATACCACTATTGACTTTTTGGTTCATGATAGCGTTTTCACCATTCGCTACATGTACGATCATAATTACACGCCAGGTTATTGTGAGTATGAATTGGCGGACCCAGCATTCCCCGATAATATGATCAGCGGCATCATCTCCTACATTCTAGATCACCATTACCCAATCCCAACTATAAGACAAAAAGACATGGATGCTCACAAATCGCTAATCAAGGGGATAACAGAGCAACTTCGAGATGCTGTTCTAGAGAATTATTCAAACATGGTGCTTCGGCCAACCTACACCATCGATCCCAAGGATTGGCAATTCAAAACGAAGTGGGAATTTATAACAGAAACCGCCGCTGAGGATGAAATTCTGCTCACCCTATACACCCATATTAATAGTGGCCAATTAATCATTCTTAATTCTTTTCTGGCCCGCACGCAAAAGAGTTATCCACACACATACTATGAATTGGCCAATCCTGCATTTCCGCAAAACCTAATCGCTGATATTATCAGACGCCTCGAACCATATATGTTGGTTGAATAGATGGAAGTCGAAAAAGCGATAATTACAGAAGTTGTTAGATTAATAAAAGAGGTATTACAAGGCACTGGGATACGCTTAGATTCTATACCAGTCGGGGACCCCTCGGGCGAATTTTGTTTTATAGACACGACTTGGTTATATCCTTATCCTAGGGACTATATTCTAATGGGTTGTCGTAATGGGGATTTTGTTGTTGAGTGGAGAAATTCTCCGTTCTCTCCGCCCAATTGTTATACTGAATATGAATTGGCTAATCCTACATTTCCAAATAACTTGATCGAGTTTGTACAACAGAAGTATAATAAGGAAATCCAATGAATGTTCTTTATTTCTCTCTTAGAGTGTCTATTTTAATGCTCGTCATGTATGCCATTTGTGTAATTGCTACAACTGTTATATCGTTAGCCGCTGTTGTGTTCCTTTGGCACACTCATAACATCATCGCCGTTGTTATACTCTTAGCCTTCCTCATTGTGGCGGCTAGGTTTTTGTTTCGCATTTGGAGTGTGAATAGAGGTAATACCCCCAAATGCAGATAGATCTTCATTGCCAAATCAGACACCAAATTGGAAAAGAGTTGCAAGCCAAACTAAAGCACTTCTTTATCGACCCGAGTACTAGGATGGAATTGCGAATTAGCAGTAATATGACGGTCGCGGGTTGGCCACCAGAGTGGTCTTTTGTTTTAGTCCGAGACGATAATACCATCTATGGGCCGGTAATACACACAACGGTTTATTGCGGCAATGGATATCTCTGGGCAGCACTCGGCAACAAAGAAAAAAGATATGAGTTAGCCAATCCGGCGTTCCCTAAAAATCTATTCGACGAAGTTTTCAGAGTCCTTACAATGCGTTGCGATAGGTTAAAAGCAGCAAACAAGATATAAAGTGCATAGTCAAATTCGGGAACAAGTGGGTGAAGAACTCCGATCTCAACTTTTAAGCACTCCTATAAAACTTGTTATCGATTTGTCGACTACCCCGCAAACTTGGATGTTCTTAACAAATGGACAATGTGGGTTTAAGCCTAATAAGGTTATTATCCAGCCTTGGGTTTTTTGCCACGATGGGTGTTTTACTGTTTGGCAGTTCAAGAGTATGGTCGATTACGAATTATACAACCCGGCATTTCCCTGCAACATGATTGTTGACTTAAAAAACCAGGCTATAGCAATTTTGAGAACCCATGACGATTGGCGGCGATGACACACGACCAAATCAGGGAGCAAGTGGAGCAGGAACTTCGGACAGTTATGCCGGGTTTCTCTGTAGCAAGTGGAAATGCACGGGGACTAATAAAGGGGGAAGTCGTTGTCTGGTCTTTCGCCACTCCCGGCATAGAGGCACTTATGCAAATCCATGTTTTTTGTGGTGATGGGAAATTCACCCTAAACTACAGACATGTTGGTGGTCATACCACCTATGAGTTAGCCAACCCAGCCTTTCCTGACGATATGATTCGCGATATAGAAAGCCATTTAGCCGACTTGGAATTTGTTAATGACTGATATCCAAGCCATTTTTACGGGAATCACTGAGCAACTTAATCAAGCCTTTGTTGATCGAGGATGGGTTGACTTTGTTATATCTCGTACAATACCAACTAAGGATCCCCATTGGTATTGGCGATTTGGTCGGCCCCCTTTTGAGGATGAAACCCCCTTATATGCTGTCATTCAAGCGGCTATTAAAAATGGACGCCTAGATTGTAATATTGGAACTATTAGTGTTTGCTACGAATTAGCCGACCCGAAATTCCCACAGAACCTCATCCAAGACATAATTAAGCATCTAAACAGAGTATACGTCGTATACGAACAGAAACAGAATACTAAACGAAAGAGAGTATTTTCTTTAATACTTCACCCATGGAAGAACAAATAGACGAAATCATTTTTGAAGGAGTCGCAGAAGAACTCCAGCGGGTTCTGCCACCTGGGATAACCCTACATATAAAAATCGAAGAAGAGGCAACATCAGATGCTACTTGGCCCACATTTTCCCTAGTGTTTATACGGGCTGAAAACAGCAAAGTCCAAAAATGTGCCGTCGATATAAGAGACGGACAAATTGATATTTGTAGACTAAGGTTTTCAAATATAGACAGTTCTGCCGATTCTTATTATCTTGATTCTTATGACCTCGCAAATCCAGAGTTCCCCGATAACTTGATCAAAGACACCCTCAAAAACTTGAGGGACGAAATATGGCAATAACTGACATAGACACAGCCGATGACGGGGTCGCCCTCGAAGTCATAGCAAAAGAGCTAGAAGAAGCCCTTAATATACGAGTTTACATAGCTGCCAGGCATTATTATCGTCCAAGAATTCATACTTGGCATCTGTTCAAAAACAAGGATGTACTAAAGGCAGATTTGGGCTTGGCTTCCCGCAATTACTATTATGCCATAGTTCAAATACCAAATGGTGTCTTCCAATTAAAAGTATTTGACAACCGGAAACGCAAACAAAGCATGTTCCATTATGAGTTAGCCGACCCTAACTTCCCCGGCAACTTATTTGCCGATATCCAAAAAATACTCCGCAAAAAGCCGCCCAAATCACCTATTTAAAATGGATATAAACCAAACCATAATAGAAACAATCGCCCAAAGGCTTATCCGCCATCTTCAAGGCACTTGGATAGACCTTTATATAATCGATAGCCCAATAGTACACGGACGTGAAGCCTGGAAATTCCTAGAAGTCCCCGCTCAAGAATGGAAATTCGTTTTAGCATCCGGTAGAACAAGGGATTGGTGCCTAGCATATGCCAAAGACGGGATATTTCACCTTCGATGGTCGGCCCAAATAATCCATCATTATGAATTGGCCGATCCGGCTTTTCCCGATAATATTATCAATGCTGTTCTCTCTCGCTATAGTATCACTCCAAAATGAATATTCTTAAAGCAATCGAACAAGAACTGGCGGTAGTCGTCCGTCCTTTGCATTTCACTGCTGTTCACTACCAAGAAAGAACAGAGTGGTGGTTCCATGAAACACCAAACTCGACAAAATCCAGGTTTCACCTATTAGTAAGAATTGACAATGATGGCAATTTAATAGTTGGGCCGATGACTGTTGGTAATAGAATCGTTTTTGAGCTTGCAAACCCCGAATTCCCTGAGAATCTATACGAATTTATCATCCAAAAAATTAAAAACGTTTATGACTGAAACAGAAGCCATTTTCAATGGGCTCGCCAAAGAGCTTCGGAGGACTCTCCAGCTAGTAAGGCTGACTATCACCCCAGGGCCTGTTTGGGTGCCTCACGGCGTGTATTGGAATCTTCAAGGTATTAGTTCTCGTGTAGCAAAACTCCTCCTAGTTATCAATAATGAGGGGCAATTTATCACTCATAGGTCAGCCGTTAGACCAGTAAACATGGTGAGCATGTGTTTCACAGAAACTCGCACCTACGAACTTGCTGACCCCAACTTCCCCAACAACTTCATCGCCGATATTCACAAAATAATTGGCAACCATATAGATTGGGATATAGAGCGACCAGGGATAATGGACGATATTAAACATGGGCGATAATTAAAGATTCAAGAAGGTGGAAGAAGAGATTCCCGTAATGACACGCATCTATAAAGCAATAGTCCAAGGGACTTTAGAAGATCTCAGGGAAGCTCTCAAAGGTACAAGAATAATCGTAAAAATTGATACCTTCGAACCCGATCGGCATGATATTGTGCTTCAACAAATTGTCAACCATAAACGCCGAATTACCATTTTACATTTATCCACCACTTCTGGGCGGTTCTGCTTCTACCCAAAATGGAGGAGTTCTAAGTTTACCCTTTATGAATTAGCAAACCCAGCCTTTCCCCAAAATCTCATCGACGATATTCAAGAAACCATCAAAGAC
>Ga0208904_1002365_pt1 | contig 11967 bp, 12 predicted proteins | sample AntAceMetag02UKB_FD_184774 | JGI IMG/M metagenome (GOLD analysis project Ga0208904, IMG submission 184774) | Saline lake microbial communities from Ace Lake, Antarctica - Antarctic Ace Lake Metagenome 02UKB (SPAdes) (version 2) | ecosystem: Environmental > Aquatic > Non-marine Saline and... | reverse complement strand
CATTTGGCGAAGGCGAAACGGTTGGCATAACCGATAGCCTCACTTCCGGCGAAAACATTGTCGGCGCCAGCGATACCGATGTTGCTGGCGAAGAACAACTAGTTATTTGGTATGATTTACCACATTCGGATGTTATCGGTGTGCATATGTACGTTTCAATAGACGGAGGAGACTTTGTTTATCTGGGACGACATGAGCGTGCTGGTGGAACGGGAAATTTCAACTTGAGTGCAAGTTCCTCTGAGGTAATTTCTCAACCATTCCGAAATGGGATAGAACCTGGACACACCTACGCATTCCGCGTTTTCGCATTTAGCGAATCTGGTGATCCAATATTCTATGGGCCGTTTACAACCGCAGGAGTAACTACTCTTTTGCGGGAATGATCTTTCTTTAAGACACAAAAGGGGATTCGTAATCAAACGGATCCCCTCTTTTTTTATCTAAAAATTATTTTTATTTTACAAAATCTGCCAATAACTCAAGTTCTTTTGGCTTAGCTAATTTATTTCTTTTCAAAATATCTAAAACTTTTAACTTCCAATTAATATCACGTTCCCAATCACTCTTAATGTAAGTAACTACATTTTTATTATTATTTGTCATATTTATAATACAATTTTTATTATTCAATACTTGTTACTTGACATTTGCAACTTAAACTCCTCCACCATCGGCACTTGTTCTGGTTCTAAACCATATTGTTCAGCTGTATAAAACGCAGTCCAATCTGCTAAAATTAAACTATTAAATATTTTCGCAAATCTATTATCCCCTGTTAATTCTAAAATCTCAACTTTTAATCCCCTGTCTTCATATAATTTTTGTAAAATTTCCATCCGCTTAATATTACGCTCATCATCTTTATTATCTTTTAAAAATATAAAATAAAATTTGTCTGATAAATTTTTAGTTACCTCTTTTACATCAAATCCAGTCATTTCATTATGATTTAATCTGGGAATAAAATTATAAAAAGCCGGAATCTTGCCAGTCTCATTTAATTTTATTTTCCAGTTATAAGCAACTGCTTTATTATTAGTTGAAGCATAAATTACTGGTACACTGCCTTTTAATTTTTCCGCCAATTCTTTGCCTTGATTTTCCAATTCCTTTGGTTGAATAATTTTCTTTAATTCTCCTGTTTGTTTAAATTCATCTCGCATGCCGATTAACTTTAAAAACGCGCGCAAACTATAGCCGAGAGCAGAGCGTGGCTGAATGTCATCATCTGGCATTTGAATATATGGTAAATTTTTCTCTTTAGCAATTTCAATTAATTTTCCACCAGTAGCAATTACTGCACAATTTAAATTTTGTTCTAGTGCTTTTTCTAAACCATCAATCACCTCTTCAGTATTACCAGAATAAGAACTAGCAATAATCAAAGTTTTGGCCAATTCTTTTTCTTCCAAATTAGGAAATCCATAATCACTATGAACAGTAATTTTATATTTTGAATTAATATTCAAAATTAAATCTGTTGCTAAATGTGATCCTCCCATTCCTAAAACTATAATTTGTTTTTTCTTTTTTAAATTCTCCTTATTGGCAATTTTTGGATTATAGCGAAATTGTTTAGCAAAGTTAAGAATGGCTTTTTTCATATATTTAGATTAAAAAGTTATATGTTATTATTGTAACATACTTGTTCTGCCTGACAACTATTGCGTCGCTAAAAAATTTTATGTATAATAAACTTGTTTTAAATACTAACTAAAAAAATATGCCTGAAATAAATTTAACAGATCAAAATTTTGACGAAGAAGTTTTACAAAGCAATAAACCAATATTAGTTGATTTTTGGGCTCCTTGGTGCGGACCTTGCCAAATGTTTGGCCCAATTATTGAAGAAGTTGCTAAAGAAATAGGGGACAAAGCTAAAATCTTAAAATTAAACGTTGACGAAAACCAAGAAATCGCCCAAAAATACAACATCTCCGGCATTCCAGCAATCCTATTCTTCAAGGACGGCAAAGAGGTGGAGCGGATAACTGGGGTGCAACAGAAAGATGCACTGATTAAAAAATTGGAAGAGTTAAAATAAGCCCTCAACTTCTCAATCCCTCTCCCGCGGGGCGAGGGGGAACTAAAAAACAACGATTTACTATATCGCTGTTTTTTTAATAGAAAATAAAATATCATCTATGTAAAGATTTATGCCTCTTTTAGACATATATAATATCTTTTAAAATTTCTTTTTTAACAGCTTGTTTAAGTGATTTTTTAGTAGTTAAATCAACTTTTCTTTTTAGAATTTTACTTAAATAATTTTCTAATTCTAAAAATTTAAAAAAACCCACTGGCTCTTGCAATTCAACTAACACATCAACATCGCTTTTTTTTGTTTGTTTATTTTTTACAACCGAACCAAAAATACCTATATTTTTAATATTATAGTTTTTCTTAATAAAATCTAAATTTTTATTAATAAGCATTACGCTCTTTTTCAATTCATTGCTCATAAATTTATATTTTTATATTATTTTATACAATACCATATAATAGAGAAAAAGACAGAGGTCGCCTGTCTTAGGTAACCTCTTTTTTTATTTCTATCACATGTTATGCGTTTCACGCTATGCGTTACGTGAAAAGCGTTATGCGAAAATTAGTAATCCCTCAACTTCTCAATCCCCTTCATCTTCTGTATCTTTTCCAACGCCTTGGCCTCAATCTGACGAATACGCTCACGAGTTACTTCAAATTCTTGCCCAACTTCTTCTAAAGTATGTGCGACACCATCCACTAAACCAAAGCGCATTTCTAAAATTTTCTTTTCTCTTGGAGACAAGTCTATAATAATCGCTTTTACATAATCCTTTAATAATTTTAAAGCAGCTGAACGATCAGGCGTAACATTTTTTACATCCTCAATAAAATCTTCTAAAGTTGAGTCTTCATCATCGTCACCAACAGAAGTTTCCAATGAAATTGTATCTTGAGAAATTTTAATAATATGCCTAACTTTATCCACTTCTTCTTCCATTTCAGCGGCTACTTCTTCTGGCATTGGCTCACGCCCTAAATCTTGAATCAGTTGGCGCTCTATTTGCTGAAATTTATTTATCGTTTCCACCATGTGAACTGGAATTCTAATTGTACGAGATTGATCTGCTAAAGCACGGGTAATTGCCTGACGAATCCACCAAGTAGCATAAGTAGAAAATTTATATCCTTTGCGATATTCAAATTTTTCCACTGCTTTAAACAAGCCAATATTTCCTTCTTGAATTAAATCAAGTAAGCTTAATCCTTTAGCACCAGCAAATCGTTTAGCAATAGAAACCACTAAACGCAAATTAGCCTGAATCAATCTATTGCAAGCTTCTTTGTCGCCTTTTTCTTTTCGTTTAGCTAATTCAATTTCCTCTACATTAGAAAGTAACGGCACTTTACCAATTTCACGTAAATACATTTGAATTGAATCTGAAGAAAATTCAGTAATATCAAATTTTTGTTTGCTATTGATATTTTCAATTATATCTTTCATTTTATCTGGCTTACCGTCATTATCTGAAGCAATAGTTAAAAAATTCTCTGTGTTTTCAATTATTTGTATTCCATTTTTATTTAAACTTTCTAAAAAAAGTTCAAAATCATAAACATACCCTTCCAAATGAGGAAAAGTAAAAAGTAATTCTGTTTCAGTCACAAAACCACGGGAACGACCCTTGATAATTAAATTTTCTAATCTAGCATCATCTGGCTTCTTGATCTCCTCTGTCTGATTAGCCATTCTTTTGCGCAATGTCTTGGCGCTCGGTTTTTTGTTATACTTTTTTTTGCCCTTAGTTTGTTTTTTAAGGGCGATTTTGACAGTAGCCTTTTTAACTTTAGGGCTAACCGTTTTTATTACTTTCTTGACAACCTTCTTGGTAGAAGCCTGTTTAGTGAAAGCGGTTTTCTTGATTTGTTTCTTAACTGTCTTCGCTACCTTCTTAACCGCTTTAGTTTTAATTGTTGCCTTTTTCTTGGGCATGAAATTAAATTATTTTAATCTAAATTTTTAACTTCTTCAGCGATAAATTTAAACTCTTCTAAAAGAGCATTTACTTTATCTAAATCTTTTTGTCGCTCAGCTTGATTAATCTGATGTTCAATTTCTACCATTTTTTTGATTAAATACTTTCGCTTAAGCTGAATGATAATTTTATTTATTTCAACTCTAGCTTGATTAAGATCTAGATTATAAAAATCTTTTTCTGCTAATAATGTTAAAGTATCAACTAAATCAGAAAAATTTATTAATTCTTGCTCATCTTCAATATTATTTTTTAACCATTCTTTAAAATACTGATAATTAAAATCAGTTTGATTATTGCTATTATTATAGTATATAATTAACTTTTTGTAAAAATTATGACAAATATTTTTTCCTAATACATCTGGCTCTACTTGATCAATAATATGTCCAAAATTTACCCAATGTTTAATTGTCAACGCTAATAAAGATTCAGCTAACATTTCTTCATGGGTTTTAGTCTTAACTTGCGATTGCGTAAAATCAGCAGTTGATTTATTTTGGGCTGGTGTTTGTTTTTTATTTTTTGCTTTAGAAATTGCTTCACGTAAAACTTGCTCACCAATTTCCAACCTATCAGCTAGTTTCATTATCCAAGTATCTTGCTCAACAATATTTTTAATATTAATAATTACTTTTAATAATTTAGCAGCAGCCTGTTTTTTATTAGCAATTTCATTTAAATCTAAATTAGTAAAAGTTTTATCAAAATAATAATCCATCACACTACTGGCATTTTTAATTGCCTGCTTCCAGTCCTCTATACTATTACGTATACAATCGTCAGGATCTTTCCCTCCAGGAATTTGAATTATTTTAATATTCATATCTTGGGCAAGCGCCTGCTCAATTCCTCTTTCAGCAGCAATTTGTCCAGCCTCATCCATGTCAAAGGAAAATAAAATATTATCAGTGTAACGCTTGATTAATTTTATTTGTTCTGGCGATAAAGCCGTGCCAGAAGAAGCAACTACATTTTTTACTCCGGCTTGATAAGATGAAATTACATCCATCTGTCCTTCTACTACAATTGTTGTATCTTCTTCGCGAATAAATTGTTTAGCCTTATCTAAACCAAATAATATTTTACTTTTATCGTAAATTGGCGTTTGGGGTGAATTAATATACTTGCCCGCCCTAAATTCTTGGGCGGGTAAACCCTGTACTTCTGCTTGTTCTTTTTGCGGTGAAACTCTAGCAGAAAAAGCAACTGGATTGCCATTGTAATCATTAATTACAAACATAATTCGTCCCCGAAATCGATCATAATATGAATTAGCATTTTCTTTTTTAACTGCCATTCCAGCTAAAAATATTTCTTGATCATTAAATCCTTTTTGTTTTAATTTTAAATTTAAATCATTCCATGAATCCAAACTATAACCAATTTTAAATTCTCTAATTGTTTCATCAGTTAATCCTCGTTGATTTAAATATTCACGCGCGCTCTGCGCTTGAGGAGATTCGGCCAATAATTTATGAAAATAATTCACTGTCATGTCCATAATATCTAACGACCGATTACGCTTGCTGGTTTCTTGTGGATTATAACGCGCTAATTGTATGCCTGCTTTGGGTGCTAACTGTCGTAAACTTTCTATAAAACTCAGACCTTCTATTTCCATTACAAAACTAAACACGTCTCCGCCCTTACCGCATCCAAAACATTTCCAAATCTGTCTTTCTGGTGATACTACAAAAGAAGGCGTTTTTTCCCGATGAAACGGGCAGCGCGCTTGAAAATTTACCCCAACAGCTTTTAACTGAACATATTCTCTAATTATTTCCACCAGGTCTAATTTTGATTTTATATCTTCTGCTTGGCTCATTGACTTCTTATAGTAAATAAGTAAAATAAGATTAACATGAGATACGAAAAATCTCAAATCTGATCTTTTCACTTGGAGGAAAAGAATATGCAAAATCAAAATCTACTTCAAAAAGCTACTGAATTTGACAGTATAATTCAGAAAAGACATCTCATTGGTAATATAATCATACCTACAACTGTACTTCCTCCTTTTGGGGAAAATGATTTTTCTACTGGAAACCATGAGAATTGTGCTATCTGGACTGGATTATATATTGTTGCCAAATCTCTTGAGTATGCAGTAACTGGTTTACAAAAAGCACGACAAACTGCTATGATGTGTATTCAAGGGCTCAATATGCTCCAGGAGATAACAAACTGCGATGAAAGCGGTCAGAGAATCTCGCCAAAACTCAGTGGAATAATTGCAAGGGGTTATAAGAAAAGATCTAAACCAACAGATGATGAAAAATTTTTTTGGATAAAGAATGAGGAGGGAAAGAAAGAATATGAAAATATAAAAAAACGAAGAGATAGTTTCCGTGGCTACAGAAGAAAAGACGAATGGCGACAGGCGGGCGATTACCGTTGGCTAGGTGACGCATCAAAAAGCCAAGTCTTTGGCGTGATGTTTGGATATTTCATGTACACTCTTTTCTGCGAACCTGATCCTGTAGAAAAAGAAAGTATATCTAATCATGCATGCGCCATAGTGGATAAGATTATTGGTAATGATGGCGCCATAGTGGATAGGGATGGTAAGCCAACGCAATTTGGAAAATACAGAAAAAAGTTTAGCGCTGGTTTTGGTGGCTTGGGTCCATCATTATTATTATCTCATCTAAAACTTGCTGAATTTCTCTCAGGAGATAAAAAATACACAGATGAATTTAATCGTCTGGTAAATGAAAAAAAATATGATAGGACCCTTGCATTAAATCGAATCAATCCTCCTGTGGTAAGGAAATGGCATACCAATTTTGGTTCTGACGACAATCTCGCGCTCTTAAATCTTCTGATGCTTAACATGCTTAATCCTAATCAGAAAACAAAAAAACTCATAAAAGAGGGGGTCAGGAAAAGATTTTTCACTATTGGTGACTGTGATAATTCTCTCTTCACATATATCTATCATTCAATCACTGGCAAAGGTGGAAATTTCTTGAGTGTCGCAGAAGATGCCCTAAGCAGGTTCCCTATAAAAAAAACTGTTCCACTAGTTACCTTGAAAAGACATTATAGGGGTGGTTCAGTAAAAAGTAAGCTACTTTGGACAAAAAGTGCATTATTTGGAAAATTCAAACCAATACAAGATAGACCTGTTGATGAATATGCATGGAGAGTTAATCCATATAGAGATGATGAATGGTGTGGGGGCAAAGAAGGCACTATGGAATTCACTGGTGTGGATTTTCTCCTAGCATACTGGTTAGGCAGATGGCTTGAAGCTCTATAAGTAATATCGCCAAAAAAATTGACAATGCTCGACACAAGTTGTCGGGCATTTTTCTTTATTTTAAAATTCTACCTATGATAGGGAATTCATGGTTTATTCTTTTTGTTTTAACTTAAGACTATTAGCCTGATCTAAAATTTTTGATTCAAAGCTGGAAGTTAAATCTTTTTTAACTTTATATTTTTCTTGAGCTAATTTAATTAATTGCTCTAATAATTCTTCAAACTCCACGCCGGACTTTTTCCATAAATGATGATATAATGTTCCAGGTAAAGTATTAATTTCATTAGCGTACATTTTATTTTCTTGTTTGTTGTACAAAAAATCAACTCGCGTTGTGCCACTGCAACCAAATAATTTAAAAATTTTGATAGCTAACTCTTGTGTTTGTTTAGTAATATTTTCATCTAGTCTGGCAGGAATTTTTAATTTATCTTCTGCATTGCCTAACTGCGCACCACCTTCTTCTAAATATTTATCTTCATAAGAAAATAAATCATCGCCAAATAAAGACTCTTGTAAAACTGACGCTTTCGGATTTTCATTTCCCAAGACTGCGCAAGTTACATCCATTAAATTCTCTACTCCTTCTTCAACTAAAATTTTATTTTCATAATGCATAGCCACTTCAATTGCCTGCTCTAATTCTGATTTGTCTTTGGCTTTGGTAATACCAATTGAGGAGCCAAGTCGAGCTGGTTTTATAAATAAAGGGTATTTTAAATCTGTTATTTTTTGCAATATTTTTTCTTTGTTATTTTTAAATTCATCTGCTAAAAAATTAACAAACTTTGTAGTAGGAATATTATGCGCTAAATAAAATTCTTTGGTTAAAACTTTATCCATGGCAATGGCCGAACTAGCTACATCACAACCGACATACGAAATATTGCATAATTCAAATAAACCCTGAATAGTTCCGTCTTCACCATTTTGTCCATGAAAAGCAGGGAAGGCTAAATCAATTTCAATTTCTTTACCGAGTAATCCTTTTTGTTTAAATACCATTTTACCAACTGATTTTTCTAAATCTAAATAATATGGTTTTAATTTATTTAAATCACCACCATCTTTAAAAAAAGAAAGTTTATCTAATTCTTCCCCTAAAAACCATCTTCCCTGTTTGTCTAAATAAACAGGAGTGATATTGTAATTTAATTTTTTAAGTCCAGAAATAATAAACTCACCAGTAATAATTGATACATCATGTTCAGGGCTTCTACTTCCAAAAAATACTCCTATGTTCATATGTTTTATAATTAAATATAATTCTCTGGCCAGTCATTTTGAAATAAAATAACATCGCCTGATTTTGTAATATTTTGTATATTTTGATGCGCTTCTGGAGCGCTATTAAAAAATATAATATTTTCTTTGATAAAATTATTTTCTAGCAATCCCTGCTCAATAAAAGGAGTAGCACTGTTTTTAATTAAAATAACTACATTAGCCACGCTACTTAATTGCTTGCCAATATTATAGTGTAATTCTTTATTTTTGTCACCTGTTTCAACTAAACCAGGAGTAACATAAATTCTGCGCTTGTCTTTAAATTTTGCCAAAACTTTTATTGCTTCACGTACACCGTCAGTATTACCATTGTAGCTATCATCAATCACTAAAATGTTGTTATTACCTTTTATTAATTGCAAACGATGTTTGATTGGTTTAATATTTTTAATTCCCTGTTTAATTTCTTCTTTAGTTAATCCTAATTCTTCTGCGAGAATCACTCCGGCCATAGTTGTTCCTAGCATGTATTCTCCTAAAATCGAAATTTTTAAATTACTAAAATTTCCTAAATCAAAAGCAATACCTGATCCGTCCATAAAAAAATTCTTATTACTGATTTGATATTTTGATAATTTATTATTTTCACTGCTATAAAAAAAAGTTTCTTTTTTATTCAAATACTTTTTATAATTTTCTTTAATTAAATTATTATCAGCATTTAAAATAATTTTAGCGTCTTTAACTGCATTAACTACTATTTCAAATTTTGCTAAAACTGTATTTTTAATACTACCAAATCTTTCTAGATGGCTTTCATTAATACCGGTTAAAATACTAAAATTTGGTTTAGTAATATCACATAATGTTTTAATATCACCTTTTTGATAAGCACCCATTTCTACAATTAATATATCAATATTATTATCTAATTTTTCTAAAATTAATTGGGAGATCCCTAAGGGAGTATTTTTATTTTCTTCAGTTTTTAAAACTTTATATTTTTGTGATAAAATCTCTGCCACTGTTTCTTTCATGGTGGTTTTACCATAACTGCCAGTAATACCGACTATTTTTAATTCTGGATATTGCTTAATTTTAGTTTTAGCTTTATTAATTATCTTTTGTTTTAAAATATAATCTAACGGCCAAAGAATTATAGTTGCCAAAATTAAACAAATACCAAAGTATAAAGACAATAAATATAAAATTATAACCGCCGTTATAATGGCTACTGTTAAACTTTGACTTAAATACATCATCCATCCGCCTGTGATGGCTAAAATAAATTGAATTAAAAAGGCTATTAAAAATATTGTTTTTAATTTGGCTGTCCAATCTATTTTATTTCTCTGAGTTTTAAATTTGCGCCAAAAAATTTTACTAAATCTTGGCAGATTATAATTTTCTAACTGCAGTAGATATAATTGATATTTTATTTTCTGAAATGGTAATAAATTCATACAAACTTTTTGATATTATTAACAAATTTTTCTGTCTGATCCACAAAACTAAAATGTCCAGTATCTTTTAAAATAACTAATTTTGAATTGGGAACTGCTTGTTCCATAGTGCGAGCGTCTGCTAGTGGTGCATCTTTATCGTTCTCACCCCAAATTAATAATGTTGGAATTTTAATTTTTGGCAACAGGGAAGTTAAGTCTTCATTTATAATATTAATAAAAGTCTGTTGTAATTCTGGAGTAGCTAAATAATCTTCTGATCCCATGGCAGAATAAATTTTTTTACGCGTTGATTTTAAAAATGGTAATTTAAAAATTGGTTTTATAATTTTAGCAATTATTTTTTTTAAACTATTTTGTTTAACTTTAATTCCTGCACTATCCACTAAAATTAATTTTGATAAAGATGGGGGACTGGTGCTGGCTAATTTTATACCAACTCTACCACCAAAAGAATGGCCAATAATTATTACATTTTTTAAATTTAATTTTTTTATAAACTCACTTACTATTTCTGAATAATCTTGGAGTTTAAAATCTTTATTTGGTAAATCTGACTGACCAAAACCGGGAAAATCAATGCTATAGCTACTATACTCAGACAACTCCCCTATTACCTTTTGCCAAATTTTTCCTTCAGAACGCCAACCATGCAAAAACAACAAAACAGGCGCTTGTGTATCCCCTGTTCTGTGATAATAGTTAACAAGCATTCCATTGATTATGATTTGTTTTTGATGTATATACATTGCAATATCTCAACGATTATGTATAATAAAAAAGAATTGGAGACCTGCCTGCCGGCAGGCAGGGGTGCCTTGGCATCTTACAATATTTATATAATATGGAGAGGTGCCAGAGTGGTTGAATGGGGCACCCTGCTAAGGTGTTAGGCTTTCACGAGTCTCGAGGGTTCGAATCCCTCCCTCTCCGCATTGTTTAATTATAATAGTTGTGCTTCCTGAATTCCTAGTATTATACCCTCTTTCTAAACAATTGCAATATTTAAATTTTATGCTATAATAATATCGTACTTGTGGGGCGTCAGCCCTATTCGGCTAATTCATAAGCTGAAGGCAAGTACTGCTAAAGATATCGCCATTTGGCGGTATTTTTAGTTTAATCTTCTTTTAAATTACCAAAAGCAGTTGTTATAAATTTTGTATCGCGATAGTGAGATTTCGACCATGCTGGTATAACGCTCCAAAAATGTTTTTGACCATTTCCTATTTGTCTTATTATAACCTTAACTCTAAAATTTCTAATTATAGACACAAAACCCCAATAACGTACTATGGAAGATTCATGGACTACTTTTTTCTTTTTCTTTTTTCTAACTTCGATAATACTTTCATCATATTCTTGATAGGTTGTTGATATTTTAATTATAGTCTTAGCGTGCGTTAATAATTTAAACTTCATTATTTGTACGCTTCTATCTCTTTCTGTCCTCTCGCTTTTATATATCAAATGATTAAAACCTTCTGAAGTAAAATTAACATATTCATTATTTAAAGCAGGGCAACAAATACGTCCTATATTACTATAAAAACTTTGGGAATCTTCTCTAATCTTCTGATAATTCGAAATATCTGTCATATTTTCATAATAATCCTTTATAGATATAGTGAGCTGCTTTTAAAATTACTAAACCAATTATTACTGAAATCCAGAGACTTAATTCACTATTACCAGGGAATAAATAAATATCTAGCAATCCCCAAGCTCCACGCCAAAAAGAAACTACTGCAAGGGCAATAATTATAGCAAAAATCGCCTTGTGCTTATTTTTTAATTTACTAAAATCTTTAAACATAGATCCTCCTTTTGTTAATTTGTAAAATATTTTTATAGTAAAGGCGGAAGGGGAGGGATTCGAACCCTCGAGAGCTTTCACTCTACACGCTTTCCAAGCGTGCGCACTAGGCCACTATGCGACCCTTCCTTCTCTGTATTATTAAATCTCTAATTCCCTCTCAATAAT
>Ga0208904_1002364_pt1 | contig 11978 bp, 14 predicted proteins | sample AntAceMetag02UKB_FD_184774 | JGI IMG/M metagenome (GOLD analysis project Ga0208904, IMG submission 184774) | Saline lake microbial communities from Ace Lake, Antarctica - Antarctic Ace Lake Metagenome 02UKB (SPAdes) (version 2) | ecosystem: Environmental > Aquatic > Non-marine Saline and... | reverse complement strand
AGGGTAACCGCCATATAAAACATATTCTTCTAGGTGTTTGTTTAATCTTTCTAATATGATTTTTGAAATGGTATCTTCTCCGAGATATTTTTCCAGTAGTTTTTCTTTCGCTCTGACAAATTCCCTAAAAGAAAAGGGATAAAGATTAAATATTAAAATTCTCCCAACCAAATATTTTACACTTTGAATTGATAACTCTGCCGCACTTGACCCAGAAATAATAATTTTTGTCCAATTATTATCATAAATATATTTCAATTTTTGACCGGAATTTTTTGAATATTGCACTTCATCAATAAAAACAATATCGTAATTTTTAATATGCTCTTCAATAAATGCATCTATATCTTCCTCAAATAATCTCAATGTTTTTATGTCGTCAAAACTAATTTTGTTAATTTTTCCTTTTTGAGAACTGAGGATTTCTTCTGCTATAGTTGTTTTTCCACATCTCCTCGGACCAATTATCGCTAAAATTTCCTTAGACTTGAGATATTTTTTGATTTCTTCTTCTAATTCTCTTTTAATGTAATTTTCCATATGAAATAATATCCCTGCTATTATTTAAATCTTTCTAATTTTAGTGGGGATGAAATAATAAAGATTAATCTCTTTTTATAGAAGTTTCTTCACTTCCGAAATACTTACCACCTTTATTAAAAAAATCGTTAAAAAATAAATTATAGCGGCGGTGATTATCATAATTATTCCTGATAAAATTGTTAGCTGAATGAAATAATCGAGGAGGGAATATTACATTGTTGCGTTTTTATTACCCAAAAGAATTTGGGCGGAATAATTATTCCAGAGAATTTCTGCAATTGCCTGAGAATTTTCTTTGTCTTTTTTAATTAATGCTTTTTTGATAGCTTTTAACATTGCTTTTTTTGAATTTTCATTTGCATATTCAGCTGTTTGTCCTTTTATTATTCCTATTGGCACGCAATTTGATGTTTTAAAAAAAATTTCTGCGATTTTATCTTTTATGGGGTTCGTTGCTCTGGTTGTATCCATTAGAAACATAAAAGGAATGTTATATCCTATGAAACACCCTTTCTTGTCTGTGTCATAACAATTACCTAATCCTGCTGCTGCCCAACATGATCTTGCGTAAGTAATTCTTTTATCTAATAAGTTATCATTTTCTCCCTTTATTATTATCTTCTCATTTTGGTGTCCCGTGACATAATTTTTCTCACCATGTCCATTAAGAACAACAAAATTATAATCATAACTTTTTAACAATCGTTCAAATTCTTCTTTATTTGCTTCTCTTTGTTTTAATTCATGAAATTTTATTGCCCTTGTTTTACATTCATTAATTATAGGCATAGAAAAAATCGCAAGATATTCTGTAACATCGTCGGATTGCGGAAGGGTTATAATTAGTCCTTTTTTCATTATACTGTGTTTAAAGCGGTTATTAACTGACCTGTTGCCTGAGCCCTCACAAAATTGAGATGAGTTTGTATAATTCTTCTGCCCACATCATCTCCACTCCTGACATGGTCTATCATCTGCTCTTTGGTTAAACTTCCATCTGAACCGATAGAAAGTTTTAGCATTGGCGACATAGTCGCTTCAATTCTAGCAACAACTAATTTTTTTAATGTTTCGTTTAATTCTTTTTCTTTAGAAATATTATTTTCGTTCATATTATTCTTAATTCCGAAAGAGTATTTAAAAGCTTCTCTGAAAGTTCGGCATTGTTTTTAATTTCAAAATAAGCAGAATCCCATGTGTATGTTTTTTCATCAACAATAACAATTATTTCTTTTCTAAGAGCTTCAGGAATATCTGCATAAGCACTAAGAAATTTTTCTCTTATTTTTTTCATTTAATATAAGAGTTCTTAATCTTTAAAAATTCATCTATTTCAACAAATCTTAATTATCTCTCTAACTTCAGAAATCGTCACCGCCTTTATTAAAAAGATAGTTAAAAAATAAATTATAGCTGCGGTTATTATCATAATTATTTCAACCGGAGTTTTTTCTCAGTAAAATTATCTCTGGAAATAATTTTTTTACCAGTTTTTTTCTCAATTTCTTTTTTTGCATTTCCTGCAATAGTACCTCCCTCTTTTGCAATAACCTTACTTTCTTCAAGTCCTTCTGGTAATTTATTTTTAGAAATTTCTGTTGTTGTGGCTTCGGCAAGCATGTTTAGAACTAATTCCATATTAGTCAAATTGTCTCTTAGGTTTTCTTTTTTTAAATTTTTAAAGTTTTTGTATTCTTTTGTGGTCATTTCCGACCATGCTTTTGAAATTTCATCTGTTAGAACTGCAAATTCTTTTCCTTCTTTAACCCCTCTTTTCTCCCATTCATTAGTCAAATCTTTTCTAATTTCAATGGATTTTAACCTTTGATTAACCCATTCTTTCGAATAGCCTTTTTCTAAATAAGTCCTAAGCGCTCTGTTGATTGCAAGTTCAGGGTCAGCTGTTTCATTAATTCTCTCGTTCCCTACTTCGGCCAACCACAACTTGAACGGCTCAGCTTTTTTAGATGGAATTGATTGAACTAATCTCAAAATTTGTTTAGTTGTTCCAACATCTGTTAAATAATGTTTTCCATCAGAAGCTTTTAATTTCAGTTGACTACAATTTGTAGCCAACTGACTTCCTTCTTGTTTTAATCTTGTTTTTAAAACACTCCAATATTTTCTGGGATTTGGGCTATCTGTTAGAATTGCAATAATATCTACAATACTGAGTAACCATTCTTCGTTTTCGCTAATCCATGCATGACGAATACTCTTTCCCTTAAATGTAAATTTTTTCATTTTCATTTTCATAAAAAACAGTCCTTCTTTAAAAATTCATCTATTTCAACAAATCTTAATTATCTCTCTAACTTCAGAAATCGTCACCGCCTTTATTAAAAAGATAGTTAAAAAATAAATTATAGCTGCGGTTATTATCATAATTATTCCTGATAAAATTGTTAGCTGAACAAAATAATCAAATATAAATAAATAACCCAGCATAACTAAACTTGCGAATAAAGGTTTTAGAATAGATTGTTTGCTCGGACTTATGCCTACTCTTTTTTTGGTGATAATCATTATTGCCATTAGTGCTCCATATCTACTGAGAAATGTCGCCGTGGCAACTCCGATTAGCCCGTAGGATGGATTTATTTTAATTAATGAAACTATCAGAACTATATTTAGAATAATGTTAACTATTGAAGCTGATAGATTTGTAAGCATAGGTATTTTTGGATGTTCCTGAGAATTTAGAAGCATTCTATATATTCCCGAGAATGATGCCTCAAGAATTAGCAAACTTAAGAAAATCGCAGTCATTAATATCGCAAAAGAGTATTCTGCCGGAACATAGGCATCCCCATAAAGAAGTTTTAATGCAGGAAGAGCAATAAATGCTAGACCAATAGAACAAGGAAAAGCAATAATTGAAACATAATGAAATGTTTTTTTGAAAGCGGTTTTAAGGTCGTCTCCTTTGAGTTGGGTAAATACTGGGAGCATAACTCCTACAAATCCCAAAAGGCCTAAAACACCTCCAATAAGAGTGAAAATTGACGTATAAAATCCTAAAAATTTTAATTCTAAAAAATAGCCTAAAAAAATCTTATCTATGTTTGTGAAAATTATAAGTGTAAATGAACTCAAGGCAAGAAAGCCGGAAAATTTGAACATTCTTTTTCTTTCTACTGGGATTTTTTTTCCAATAAATAAAAAGGGGTAATTTTTTGAAAGTAGAAATAAAACAACTAATGATGCTAACGAGAGAGCGATTATAAGAACCCCGAAAACGCTTTCAAGGGATTTATAAAAAACTACTGCTAAAAATAGCAATCCTAATCGTGCTATCTGAAAAGTTGTTTCCCCGGCGGTTGAATATTCAATACGCTGAACGGCTAAACTAGTTGCCGAGAGAATGCTATAAAAGCCGTTGATAAATAAATAAAGACTTCCTATTCTTAACAAAGGAACTAACTCAGGCTTCCCAAAAAAATTAGAGATAATTCCGGCACCAAGGAATAAAATTAAAGAACTTAAAATAGTTATCGTAAGTTTTGATTTAAAAAGAAATAGAAATCTTGAATGAGCCTCTCTTTTATCTTTTTTTCCAAGACTTTCTGAAATATATCTAGCACTAGTTTCTCCAAGTCCTAAATCTGTAAAAATCATAAGAGTTAAAACTATCGTCAAAACAAGTGAGTAGGCTCCAAAAAGTTCGGGCAAGAAACTTCGGGCAAGAAATATCGTAAATATTAATGCGCCAATTTTGGTTATTAGACCTGTTAATCCGCCAAAGAGAATATTCTTTATTGTCTTTTTTTCTAATTTTTTGACTTGAGTTTTTGTAAGATTTTTCATAGTTCTTTGAGTTTCTCCTTAAATATAGATATAACTTTTAAAATTTCGTTTTCATTTTGTTCAATATATCCAGCTTTAATACTAAATCCTTCATAGGAAATTTTATTTCTATAAGATCTGATTTGTTGTAATAAGTCTTTCTGAATAAAAGATAGTTTTAATTCTTTCGCAGTCCAATTAATTAAATTTTTATGTGCAAAATCTCCTGAAAATTTCACGCCACTTAAAGAAGATATAGACTCCATTAATTGGTGTAATATATCATAATAATCATCTAAAGTATTTGAGGGATATTTTAGTTTGTCTGAATTAGACAATCTTTCTAGTGTAACTTGAGACATTTTAAATAATGCCTTTGCTTTATTTTTATTTATTGAAATTTTTCTTTTCATCTTAATTCAAGATTCCCAAAAAGGGTTTTACCATTTAAAATACTATTTTTTAATTCTATTGGGTAAGAATTAAAATTTTTATTGAAATGTAATTGTATTCTTCTTTTTAATTTTTTTTCGTATTTTAATAAATCTAAACTAACTTCCTCTGCTTCAATAAATATGTCTATATCACTATCTTCTATGTCCTCCCCTATAAAATAAGAGCCAAAAAGTACTATTGATTTGGGCATTATTGATTCCTCTAAATATTTTATAAGATTGGAAAGAAAAAGGTTGTCAAGATTAAAAATAGCTTTATAATGTTTGTATTTTTCTCCTTCTATATTAGATGAATAAATCGGATAAATTCTTTTTCCTTTCTTTTCAAACTTTTCTAGAATAATTTTTTGTTTTATAAGTTTTAACAAATGTTTCTTTACGGAAGTGTGTGCTACTTTTGTTTTAAGAGAAATTTCTTTTAAGCAATGTTCAGATGTGGGTTCATAGAAAAATATACTTGCAGTTTTCCATATATTATAATTTTGTAACATATGTTATATATATGTAATATCTTTATAAATATTTGTATTTAGAATTTTGTAGATTTTAGAGTTGTATTAATTATTTTTATTTTAGAATTTTCTCTTTTTTCTGTTTACCACTTTTTTATTTCCGACTCTAAAAGAAACAATAATTTATTTACTTCTTCTAGTAAAATTTCTTTTTTATATATTTTGTTTAATTTGACTTGAGAATATATTTTGTGCATTTTCTCATAATTTATTTCGTTTGAAATTAAGTATTTTTTAAAGTTTTTATTGGAATAATCCTCTGCGGATAGTAGACATTTGATAATAAAAAATCCTCTTAATCTTAAAAATAATGAATAGATTATGTTTTCATCTATTTTCTTTCTCTTTATTAATTCCTTATTTATTTTTAAAATTCTTTTACTAGACTTAAAAAATTCGTTGAATTGTTTTTTGGTTGGTTTCGGATATTGTAAATTTGCCAGAAAGTTTTTATTCATAATTGGTTTTGCTTCTTTTATGCGTGGGAGAATCATTAGTGGATTTTTAGCTAATGTTTTTTTAATGTTTTCTAAGGGGCATATCGATATATTATATTTTCCCGAATGTATTTCTTCTTTTTTTTCATTAGAAATTACCAGGATATCTATATCACTATTTTCATCCTGTTCTCCTCTTGCATAGCTTCCAACTAAATATATAGCAATTATATCCTCTAAGAAGTTTTGCAAAATCTCAATAACGTCTTTCTGAATATTTATGGGCTCTTCTACCAATTCTACTTTTGCTTTTCCATTTAACCATTCTTTGGGCACCAAAACGCCAGCTGAGTTTCCCACCTTTATTACATTTTTTAAAAATAATTTTTCCATGTTATAACATTGTTATAACTACTTTTAAATGTTTGTTTTTATTAATGGGTCTCGTATTGAAATAAAAGTTTTATCTTTACAATTCTCCCAAACTTTTCTTGCCTTCATTTCTGCTTGCGACATATAGTGGAAACATTTTATTATATAATGGTTCTCCTCTTATCTTTAGGTCTATCCAGTCTACAACCATATGAATTATGACTCCGATTAAAACCCAAAGAAATATTCTATGAAAGTATGAAAGTATTGCAAGGATTAATAAAAATTCAATTCCGTGACAAATAAAAATTCCTCGTTTGAATTTTTCTCTTTCTTTCAAGGATAAGCTGTGCCATTTTGGGATTGTTTTGATATACCATTTTATCGCATGAATTGGATTCCAATCTTTCATCGAAAATCCATACCAGAAATAGTGGTCAATGTCTATTATCCAAGAAGCTAGAAATATTGTCAAGCCTGCTAATAGGGAAAAATTAAAAAAATTTACTAAAGTAAATGATATTACGAATCCTATAATGAGGTGGTATTTAAATTTCATTTTATTTCTCTAGTTGTCGCGCGATATCTGCGAAAGCTGGTCGTGAAATCAATACGCCTGTCGTAATTCCTATTAATGTTGTTACTGCAAAACCTTTTAGAAGTCCTGCTGATGCCGCGCCGATGCCCATAAAACTTAGAAATCCTGTTAACGGAATCATCGCTACACATGTTGTTGCGAAAGCCGTTACTATTATGAAAAGTGCCTTCTTTATTCTCTGGACAATTGATTCATATTTAGAGCGAGCTTCATCTAAAATTATCAACTGAGAATCTATGCCCATACCTATTGCTGCAATAATTCCTGCTATTGATGGTAAATCAAAATTCCAGCCTACCAATGCCGCAACGCCAAGAATAATTAGAACCTCTGATAATGAAACTGTGACTAATGCCAATGATGCTTTTATTTTTCTGTATCTAATTAGTACGATTATTGATACTGCCAAAATTGCAAAAATTCCTGCTAGCATTATTTGCCTTACAAACTCTTCTCCTAAGTTTGGAGAAATTTTATCTATTTTTGCAATTTCTAATTTAAAAGGTAGAGATCCTGTGATAAGAATTGTTTGGAGTTTTTTCATTTCTAATTTCGCAGATTCAATTGCTTCATCTCTTCCCTCGCCCGAGCCAGATCCGGAAATTGCTATTTGTGTTGTAACGGAGCCTTTTAGATCTGAGCCAATATTCAAAGACGATGTCAGTTTCTCGTCTATAAAGAAATCTAATTTCTTGCTTAAATATGAACCATTAATTGCTAGTTTATTTGTTATATCTGCGTGTCTTTGCGCGGCTTCTTCACTTAAAAAAATTGTAAATCGGAAATTGCAATATTCTCCTCCATTTGAAGAGGGATTGCATTCTGTAATTAATGCGTCTTGCCCCGTTCTTCCAACATGAGTTATGTCTTTATCTCCTCCAATAAAAACTGTATCATTCCCAATTTTCGCTTCGAACTTTCCTTGTTTCGCAATTAATTCTTCTAAATCATCTGGCGAGGTGCCGGCTATTTCAATTCCCATCATGTTGTCTCCAGATGAAGTTCTAACTTTGAAAAATTTGACATCTGTTAATCCGTAGACATTTAATCTTTGCTCAGATACTGCAATTAAATCGTCTAATTGAACATCATTTAATGGGACATCTGCTTTAATGAATGCTCGCGCTCCTCCTCTTAAATCTAATCCTGTTTTAATTCTTGAAATTGGTATTTTGTCGATAGAAATATCATTAATAATTCCCTTTGAAAATAAATTTACAATCTCATTTTTGTCAGTTTGGATGGTTAATTTTTGTGTTTCGTTTTCTTTTAAATCGTTTAGTGGTCTTAATATCGCCGAATAATCTGCCATTGTATTTATTAGCTGTCCGTTTATACTTTGGATAATCATTCCTTCTCTGAGCCCATTTTCAAAAATAGTAGAGTTTTGTTCAACTGATGTTACGACTACCCCTTTTTCAAAAATCATTGGCGGAATTGAAAAAATTGAAATTAAAGAGAGCGCAACGGCAATAATCAATATCCAAATTTTAAAAGTTATTTTCACTTTGTTTCCACGTACCATTTAATTATTGAAGCGTTTGTGACCCATGTATTAAAGAGGTCAAAGGTTAACCCTATTAGTAAGATTGTGAAAACTTGATTTAAGACTGAGGAGAACGAGAAGACAGCGATTAGCGCTGTGGCGATTGCTATAATAGATGTGATTGTCATCGTTGTTCCGGTTTTGAATGCTCCGAGCAGTGAGGCGTTTACTCCCTCTTTTCTTTTCAAAAGTCTTGTCGTTAAAAGAATGTCTGTGTCTACAGAATAGCCAATTAGCATCAAGAATGCTACTATACCTGCTGTGGATATTTTCATTCCAACTATTTCTATAACCGCAATCGTCATTACAATGCTTGAAAAAGCACAAAGCATTACTGCAAAGGCTGGGACAGATTTTTTGATATAAGTTCTAATTAAAATTGTTGACAGGGTGAGAAAAATTATTGCAGAGGCGATTGGATTAATTGTTAAAAAGAAGTTTCCTAGAAAAAATCCTAATAATATATTTAAGACAACTATCCAAAATTTCATTTTATTGCCTTTGAAAAAAATCAAAAAAACAACTGCTGCCATCCAAAAGAACGCTAAAATGACTGCAATGATTAATTGCCTGTAAAAGTCTGAAGAAAGTGAGGCGCTTGTTGTTTCCTCTGATGAATTTTCAGAAGTTAAATCGTATCCAAGGAATTTTTCTAAAGTTGTTTTTAAAAATTCTGAATCGGATTCTCCTACAGTAATCATTAACTGCATTTGGTTTCCTGCATTATCCGATATCGTTTTTATTTCAAAATCGGCTATGTTCTCCAGAATTATTTTCTCTAAATTTTGTGATGGCACTTCGGTTTGAATTGTAATCGTAGTTCCACCAGTTAGAGATACATCTTTGTTTACTATGTCTCCTGTTTGAAAATAAAAGACCCCTATACATATTAAGGATAGCGCTAAAACTATCGCCGGGATTATAAGGATTTTTTTGTAGTTTTCGTCATACCACTTCTCGAACTTCATAATATAATTAGAAAATGTCGGGTTTTAAATGTTTATGGAGAGGATGGGGTTTACAAACTTTTATAAAGGTTGGTATCCTATAATCTTTATGCCATACAAAGATCCCGAAAAAAGAAAAGCTTTTCGAAGGAAATGGTATGCTAAGAATAAAAAGTCTGAAAAAGCTCACGTCAAAAGAAGAAAGCTGGAAATTAGAAAATGGTTTCAAAAATATAAATCTTCGCTTAAATGTTCAAAATGTGGAGAAAATCATATTGCAACAATTGATTTTCATCATAGAATTGAAAATAAAGAGAAGGGTGTTTCAATAATGGTGGCGGATGGGTATTCTATTAAAAAAATTAAAGAAGAAATTGAGAAATGTGATGTGCTTTGTGCTAATTGTCATAGAAAAATTCATTTCAAAAACAATAAAGTTTAAAATGTCAAATTAGGTGTTTATTTTATGCGTGGATAGTTTAGTGGTAGAATAATTGGCTTCCATTTTCTATTAGAAGAAACCAATTGACCGGGGTTCGAGTCCCCGTCTGCGCATTTCCTTTTTTGACGAGAATTCGAACAAGTTCTCGTCTAATTTGCAATTCACTCTAAAAATTTTCTAATTACTTCGTTAAGAAAAATTCGTACCCTTGGATGGGCACGAAAACCTCTGTGAGGACCAAATTGACTCACTGTCTGCAGCATTACTTGACTATAATATTAGAAACGCTCTCGGCAGGATTTGAACCTGCGACTTCGACCTTAGGAGGGTCGCACTCTATCCAGACTGAGTTACGAGAGCATAAAGAAACTAAAAAATTCTATTATAAAAAGTTAATGAGGGAAGGAGAATTTAGCCACCAGGCTACCTACTGGGTCAAACCCTGTGTTTCGAATCTAAAATGAGGGAAGGAGGATTTAGCCACCAGGCTACCTACTGGGTCGAACCCTGTGTTTCGAATCTAAAATGAGGGAAGGAGGATTCGAACCCCCGTAGGCATAAGCCAACAGATCTTGAGTCTGCCCCGTTTGACCACTCCGGCATTCCCTCGTTAATTTACGGTCAAACAGTTTGACCGAGCGATTCGCTTTTGCGAACCTATTTTCTATCTTGAGCAAATGCAAATCGCGAGTAGCGTAGGCATTCCCTCGTAGTTTTATTGAGAAAATTTGCTATAAAAAACTATTGATTAAAACATTACAGTATATTAAACTAGAACCTGAATCTCCCTTTAAAGAAAGATTATTTAGAGGCTCTAATTATTCCATGATTGAATTCTTTTATGGTAAATCCTAATTTTTCTATAAAGTCTTTCAACTCTTTACCACTATGTCCTTTTGCATTATGATATTCAATCGCCATCTCTTCTATTTTCTTAAAGAATTTTTTTGGCGTACTATATAATATTTCATATTCTGCACCTTCACAATCCATTTTTAAAAAATCTATTTGACCTATTTTGTTTCTTAAAAAAATATCCTCCATAGAAATTGTTTTTACCTCTAAATATCTCCCAAATTGTTTTTTACCATTTGAAAAAATAGAATTTCCGCCTCCACTGGAATTGTTTATGTATAATTTTATTGTATCATCACTTTTCCCGGTAACTGCTAGATTGAAACAAGAAATTTTGTCTGTTAATTTATTGTCAACAATATTTTTTTTAAGATATTTATAATTCTCTAAGGAGGCCTCATATGAATAAATTCTTAACCCCTTATTTTCAGCTGCAATTTTTGTTGATGGAATTCCTATGTTTGCACCGACATCTACAATAACATCGCCTTGTTTAAAATTGTGACTTTTGAAATATGGGTCATTAAAATAGATGTCTCTTAGTACTGATGTTGTTGCGTCCCTCCCCTCATATTTTAAAAGAAGAACTAATCCATTTTTCATTTTTAATGAAAAATCTTTTCTTAATATCCCCAGTTTTAACAATACAAGCTTATGCCAATCCTTGCAATATTTGTCCCATTGCTTCAATCCTTTTATTGTCGGAAAATAAAATGTCATAAATATTATTTGCCTACATTCTTTTTAAATGTTCAGTCCTCAGTCGGGAGATTTCCCTATAATCGGCTTTGTGTATAAAGTAACTGCCTATTCGGACTTTATATACAAAGCCCCTATAATCGTAAGGTTTAAAAAAGAAAATTAGTAGATAATATCAGACGGCCATAGTAATTTGGTTACACCTGATCCCATCCCGAACTCAGAAGTTAAGCTTATTACGTTCGTGTTTGTACTGTCTTTGATGGGAACACACGGAGCTGTCTATTTATTTTCTTAGAAATGTTATTAAAGAGTCTCTTCTTTATTCTTTAATGAAAGTTACAAAGTCTAAAACAGGTCTTTCCGTGCAATTTTTATTAATTGTATTGATTTGGAGCTGCCCTTTTTGGTTAAGCTGGAAATTTATTGTTTCTGGAATATTTGTTTATTATTTGCAGTTAATTATACTTAAGGAAGATTTTTTTACAAAAAGGAATTTTGGAACTAAGGTTCGAGGTGAGATGACATTTTACTCTTTTGTCTTGGAAAAAATTGGAATTAATATTGACAGAAAAAGAATGCAATTGATTTCAGATTATTTGTTTCCTTGGATAATCTTAGCTATTGCATATTATTGGCAAATTGTTAGTATAATATAATTAAAACTTCTTAAATTTATTAACCAATTCTAAAGTATCTTTTTGTCCTAGAATTTGAGCTCTGCAGCAATATCTTTTTATTCCTAATTCATCCATGGCTTCTTTTTGAGGCATTCCTTCTTCTACT
>Ga0208904_1002362_pt1 | contig 11981 bp, 19 predicted proteins | sample AntAceMetag02UKB_FD_184774 | JGI IMG/M metagenome (GOLD analysis project Ga0208904, IMG submission 184774) | Saline lake microbial communities from Ace Lake, Antarctica - Antarctic Ace Lake Metagenome 02UKB (SPAdes) (version 2) | ecosystem: Environmental > Aquatic > Non-marine Saline and... | reverse complement strand
TATCTTCGCTTGACCTAAACGTAACACTACATGGTACAATTGATTGTGTGCCTATATTGCCCATTAAATAAACGACAATAACAGCAGCTACAATTAAGATAACATAAACAGTATTTTGTTTCTTCATCATTTTATTTTAACACCCTTTTAATTAATACTAAAGGATTTAATTGTTTTGTTTCTCTCCATGTTACAAAGAGTAGTAAAGCAATCCCAAAAGCTATATGTGCCATGTGTGGTAAGCCAAAATCTAATCCGTACCTTACATGCATACTATGAGGGAATACTGTGTAGTATAAGCCGACAATGAGTAAAATCCAGTTTGTAGGTTTGAGTTTGAACATTTTAGTTTCCTCCAGTCATCAATATAAAATGAAAAAATAAAAAAAAACTTATGCAGGGATTAATTTACCGCCTACAATGTATTCATCAATTGAGGTTAAAATCCATGTCATTACGGCAAGGTTAATACCTAACGCAATAAATACTTCAGCAGTTCCTATACTAAGGTCAGGGAATCCACCATTTAGCATAAACATAGCTGCAAGATGTCCTGCTAAGAGCACATAGAATACTTGTGCATTTTTCTTACCTTTCATATATCCTGTTGCAATTACTATTGCTGCGCCAATTGCAAACAATGCTGCTACGCCTAATGCTACCATTAGGAATCCTTCAGGAAGTCCGATTGGACCGAAAGGACCTAAGCCCATTCCAGGAACACTAAAGCCAAAAGCTTGAGAGAACCATTGTCCTAATCCACCTTCTAGTCCTGTAACAGACCCACCAACATTAATTTCAAGTGCTGCGAAGTTAATGTTAATTCCACTAATCGGACTTAGCCCGATTATTTTGTCGTATCCAGCCAAGATTGCTTTCATAATCGTCCATTTAACTTCGCCCAGTCTAACATTCAATTGCATTATTATACTGGCTATCAAACCAACGAGGCCGTACATACCAACCTTATTCCAGTTCATTTTTATCATTTTTGTTCACCTTTATTTCAATAAATTAAAGCCAGCAAATATTGCTAATGCACCAGCGGCTATTGGTACAACTACATAATCACTAATATTAAATTGTAGAAGTTGTACCAAAACTCCCCCAATAACAGGAATAGTATCTAGTGTTATTTGCGGAATCCCTTGTATAAACAATACGGCTCCGGCAATAACAGCCCCTATTCCCGCATAAAGATTTAAGTTTTTTGCCATTTTCGTCCTCCTAAGTTTTTTAAAGGATAATAAAACACACCCCCTGTTAAGGAGGCATGTCCTATTTTGCCTTGTCTTGTTCAATGACTATGCTACAGCTAAGTAATTATTGATTACGTGCAAAAAGATTGCGTCGCTTAATCTCTGAAATTTAAACACAAGTAATGCACTAGCAACACCAAACATGAATGTAACAAACAAATCTCTTGTGTTAGTTACACCCTTTGCTGTCAAATGAAACACAGTAAATAGTGCAGATATAACTATGATTGCAATATAAAAATTGGGGTTAGTAGGATCAAACTTAGTACTTGAATTAATAAACAATAAGTAAAAGCCTAAAGCAGCACCAAAGAATAGTATTGTTTCGATTAATGGAATAATACCACCAATAGCAAAGATACTAATAAACCTAGAACCTTCAAAGACTGCGGCTTGTACAAAACCTTGAGCAATTTCTTGGGTAGTAATAGATGGATCAATCGTGAAGAAAAACTTAGTAATAGTTGAAGCACCGAAGTAAAAGACAACATAAGCCACTAGAGCAACGAGCAAGCTAGGTAAAAATTCTTTCTTCCACGAAGTCCTGTAAAATCTGTATAAAGGAGAATCTGTCAAGAAGAAAATCCAAATAGATATTGATGCCATGATGAAATATACTACTGATAAGTTAAATTGAAAATTGATTGTGAAGAATGATAAGAGGAACATGAGTACTATAAGTAAGACTAGATTCTCAACCTTGATTATTGCTTGGAATGTCATTTTGTGTAGCCTAAATTAAAATAAAAAAATAAAAAAGCTCCCTTAATTAAGGAAGATGTCGTCCTGGTCAAAGTCAGCGATACCTATATCATTTAGGTCTTCGTCTTCATAGCCAGTCATCAATTCAAAGTTGTCTGCATCGAAATCAATACTATAGTCTACAAGGATTACATCAATTTTGTTGATTAAATCAAATGTAGGTTCTACAGTTTGTGATTCGATTAAAAGATCACCTTCAAACTTATCATTGTCGCAGATAATTGGGAATGTATAACATTGCACCAATTCACCAGAAACAGCAGTTATGCTCGCTGGAGCGCCAACTTTTGTTTGACCGATTAGTTCCACATCTTTTACAACTGTACTATTGTATTGGAAGCATGCGAGATTCTTACCAGCAGTTAAACTTGCAGGTTCGGCAGCACCAGGGTTTCCAAAGCAATAATTGTCTGATACTTTTAAACGCATTTCAATCGTAGCAATATCACTTGCGCCCATAGAAACGTTTCCGTTTGCTGTACCATCTTCATTCCAGTACGTTGCAGTAACTTGACTTGTTCCAGCTACTTTATATTGTCCACCAGAAATAGTGTAGGTAGCTTTGTTTGGAACAACGCCTGTTTTTAATAAAGGATAATACTCAGCAGCAGATAAACCAGAAGTATCTTTTCCTAGAAGAATTGTATACTTATCGCCAACAGTTGCTTCCGAAGTTGCATCATCAGCCTTATCTATACCGATTTGTCCGTTAAACAGAACCAATTTGTGGTTAGCTCCAGCATCTGTTGCTTGTGCGTAATGATCCCAAGAACTAAACTTAACCGTTGTACCATCGTAAGCATTAACCACAATATCACCAGTACCACCTGTTGCACCACTAGACCCTCCACCAATAGAAGCCAAATCGCCTCCAGTATAGAAGAAAAGTCCTATGGCAATAGCAACAACAATAATGATTTGTGTTGATGTTATTTTTCCATATTTATTCATAATTATTCACCTTCGTTTATTTTATGAGTTTGATGTTTATTTAAAAATAAAAAAATAAAAAAGCTCCCTTAATTAAGGAAGATGTCGTCCTGGTCAAAGTCAGCGATACCTATATCATTTAGGTCTTCGTCTTCATAGCCAGTCATCAATTCAAAGTTGTCTGCATCGAAATCAATACTATAGTCTACAAGGATTACATCAATTTTGTTGATTAAATCAAATGTAGGTTCTACAGTTTGTGATTCGATTAAAAGATCACCTTCAAACTTATCATTGTCGCAGATAATTGGGAATGTATAACATTGCACCAATTCACCAGAAACAGCAGTTATGCTCGCTGGAGCGCCAACTTTTGTTTGACCGATTAGTTCCACATCTTTTACAACTGTACTATTGTATTGGAAGCATGCGAGATTCTTACCAGCAGTTAAACTTGCAGGTTCGGCAGCACCAGGGTTTCCAAAGCAATAATTGTCTGATACTTTTAAACGCATTTCAATCGTAGCAATATCACTTGCGCCCATAGAAACGTTTCCGTTTGCTGTACCATCTTCATTCCAGTACGTTGCAGTAACTTGACTTGTTCCAGCTACTTTATATTGTCCACCAGAAATAGTGTAGGTAGCTTTGTTTGGAACAACGCCTGTTTTTAATAAAGGATAATACTCAGCAGCAGATAAACCTGCGGTTTTATTTCCACCTAAAAGGACTGTATATTTGTCGCCAACAGTTGCTTCTTCAGTACCGTCATCAGCTTTATCTAAACCGATTTGTCCATTAAATAGAACCAATTTGTGTCCTGGACTAGCAGTTGTTGCTTGTGCGTAATTATCCCAAGAACTAAAAGTTACCGTTGTACCATCATATGCGTTAACCACAATATCACCTGTGCCTGGTGCGCCATCATCACTTCCTCCACCAATAGAAGCCAGATTGCCTCCACCCATGAAAAATAATCCGATAACGACAGCAGCAATCACAAGCATTTGTGTTTGCGTAATTTTACCATATTTATTCATTGTAAGTCCACCTTAGTTTTTTTTAACAGCAGCTTGCAACTATTCGACAATGGACCTCACGGAAAGGATATAGAAAACGAATATCTTGGGTTACAAGATAAAAACACAACCAGTTACTCTCTCAGCCAATCTCATTACATTTTGCCATAATAATAGCCAATTAAGGCTACGAATCTATTATTGAATATAACTTGTATTTAATACTTTCTATTTTTAATCGAAACATTTAAATACTAATTTTTTTATTGATAGAATTACCCTGCAACAGACAGGTTAACACAGGTGGCGTAACATGAGAAAATGGTTGTGTACTATATTATTAGTAGTTCTATTGAATGTGTGTTTTGTAACGGCGCTTGAACCACTTGAGGTTTATAACCAAAAAATATACATTAATAACGATCTCTACGACGATGATGATGAAGATATAGAACAAATTGTACCAGGTGATACAATTATGATTAAGTATTATTTAGAAAATCTTAATGGAACATATGATATTGAAGATATTGAGTTTGAATACATAGTGTATGATATTGAGGATGGTGATGACTTAGAAAAGGATTATTCTGATTTCAACCTAGACAGAGGAGATAAAGAAAAGAAAGAGATAGAGATTCAAATACCTAATGATGCAGAAGAAGACACCTATGATTTTGAAGTAGAAATAAGATACATATTCCAAGGAGACCTACACCAGTATATATATAACTACACTATTGAAATTGATGAAGAAGCTGTAGAAGATAAGGAGAAAGAAGACTTCTTAGACAATTTATCAGTAATGTTAGCAAGGCTAGAGGATAAGATAGCAAACATAAATGTAAGCAACCCTGAAAGGGACAAGGGTGAATATCAGAGCCTGTTTGAGAAGGAAGAAGAATTGCGTAAAGACTTAGATGTAAAACTAGTAGAAAAGGAGGTTGCATTTAATAAAGCAACACAAGACTTACTAACCTGCACACAAGGAAAAGCTAACATAGAAACAACCGTAACATCAGTAAGGGCAGAAAAAGAGATGGTAGAAAGTGATTGCGAAGCATTACTCAAGTCAGCTAATGACCAAGTTATGTGGGTTGGTGCGTTCTTTTTAGCAGTAATAGCTGTATTAGTATGGTGGTTTAAGTTCAAGGACAAACCAGGATTTGGTAAGTTTGGAAAAGAAAGTTCAATCGGACCACAATTGCCGCAAAGCTTTAGACCGCCGCGCAGTTTACGTTAAAATGGCTACATACCCCATGCTTTACTTTGGTGACGGAACCATAGGAAACTTAATCAAAGACTATGGAACATACATGAACGCAGAAGGGAAAGATGTATACAGAATGATAATTCTTTTAAGCCCTGAAGCACAGAACAGATATGGACTAGATATTAACTCTTCTGGGGTAAATGATAAGGGGTTACTTGGAGGTCCATATTTTGAAATGGATTACCCTGAACTGCATGTACATGAACTACAAATGATGGAAGATAATTTATGGGTTAGAGAGATTGATGTCAACCCAATTGGTGGTGAAACAAAGAAGTCACAGAGACACCAATTACTTAAAGATACAATTACAATACAAAAGAACGAAATGAGAAGGTATAGGACAAGTATGAAGGTACAACTAAACAAGTTAGAAAAACAAAAAGTTGATATGCATACATATATAAAGGACGAAATTATGCCGGTGCTTGAAGCCATTAACTCACAAAAGAAACGGGAGCTGGAAACAGATGACGAAGAAAACAACTAAGTACGACTTACAAGCATACTACAAAGAGATAGATTTTCGTAAGGATAATATTGTTGATATTATAGAGGAATTGATTAATGGTAAAAGGGCATTATTAGTTAGACTTGAAGAAGAGATTGATGATTGTGAAATAGAGGATGAAAGGATAGGAAGAATATCATATAATGTGATTAAATCAATAAGGAAACTAATAATCATAATTAATGATATTCTTAAAGTACATGAAAAAGTTAATATAGGTGGAGAGGAAAAAGAGATAGATAAAACTTCTGAAGAGGATTATGAAGAAGAAACTAATGCTTCAGAAGACTTGGAGGATTCATTAGGTTTTGAGATAGAAGATGAATCAGAAAAAGAAGAGAAGAAAGAAGAACCTGAAGGGGAAGAAGATAGAAACCTTAGTGATATGTCAGAAAGAGAGGTTGAAACAAATATAGAAAAGATTAAAACAATCAAAATTAAGCGTGAACAAGTATATGAATATCTCAGAGTATTTGGTATAAAAAGCAATCCGAAGATAATTGCCTTACAATTAGAGCTAAAAGAAACCTCTGTAATGAACTACATAAGCCTATTTCGTTCAATGGAAGAAGATATCAAAGCAAGAATAGAACAGACACAAAGCTAAGACTATGGAAGATACCATATATAAAGAAGAGGAGGAATTGACATTCAGTAGTAGGCTTGATAAGATTTCAGAGAGTATTACGAGTCAAGAGAAGATACGTAAATATACAATTAAATACCCAATCATTATGATTAACATTAGGGGACAGTTTGTTTGCCTTGATACAGATAGTAAGGATGAACCAACGATGGGTATTTTTGGTGGTAAAAGAACAGGAAAGACATTATACCTACAGTCATTATTAGATCAAGTAGTAGGAATAGCTAAGATTAGATGTGGATGTATAAATGATGAACATAATCAAAGCGTTGTTTGGTCACACCCAAACAAAGTAAAACATATGAACAAGATAGTCCGTGCATGTGGTTTTCAGCCAAGAGGTCTTCCAGTAGTACAAGTATTTCCACAAACAGCAGATATAGAAAAAGAAGTGAAAGATACAGGACCACCAACGAAAGTTAGAGCTAACCTTAAATGGCAAAGGTTCTTGGAAAACTCAGATGAGTTTATTGAATTAGGTGGTGCTTATCCAAGATTTAGAAAATTAGTCCCTGAATTATATAAATGTAAAAATATGGAACAAGTAATGGAAAAAATTGATGATACAGAATGGGCAAGCAAGAAACAACAAGAAGCTATAGAATCAAAAATAGATTATATGGATATAGAAGAATTTTTTGATATAAGTAAAAATGATGCGTTTAGTGAAGGTAAAGTATATTATAAACAGAAGTATAGAGGAACCTACAATGTGTTTAGTTCTCTAATGTTAATGAACAAAGTACCTGTGTTAGTAACAAAGAATTTATTGAACAAAAAAGACTCATATTACTTGGCATGGATGAATACCTTAATTAGAGATATATTTGAACATCAAAGTAATGACAATAGCATTTTTAGAATTGCAGGACTAAAGGTATGGATATTTATTGATGAAATGAATACAATTAGTGACAAATCAAAAGTAAAAATAAAAGAGTTTGTTAAACTAACCAGAGAAGGTGGTCCAAACGCAATAGGTATGATATTTGTAGCACAAACACCTAGCAAGATAGATCAAGAGATAATAAACAATACAAAATACGCATTAGTATTACAGATGAACTCAAATAAAGAGATTAATAATTTACTAAACAGATTTGATGCACCGGACAGTTATATTGATGTAATTAAAAATTTAGATAAAAAGAGATTTGAAGGTGTAGCATTAACTACTGAAGAGTTCATTATAATTGATCCAAAAGATAATAAAATATTTAGAACAAGAGAACCACAAAGAGGTATATTCATACCACCACTAAGCCACCCTAAAGCACCAGGAACTACATTACCAACAGTAAATAAACTAACCTTAAACCATGTTAAGAAGGATGTAAAACTAGATGTAAGGGAAGAGTATGAAGTTGAATTTATGAATAGAAATATTAAAAAAAGATTTTATACTTTAGGAGTATATGCAAAAGTAGGAAACAGACCTTATGCAGAATGCAATGATGAAATGGATTATATAAATGCAGTATATGGTGATAAGAAAATTAAAAATATATACATTGATTATCAAGAACTACTTGGCTTAGGCTATATGATTGTAAGCATACCGTTTAAGAAAAGTGAGTATAGACAGTTTGGATCATTCTTCAAAGGACAAAAAGTAATACATGAATTAATGTTAAGGGAAAACTCAATCCCACCTAATGTTCAAAAACATGATAAAAAACCAATTGAAGTAACAGACATAATTTATGACCCAATCAAAAGGAGGTTAAGACTCTATGGCAGCACATGTGGACCAAACGGAAGAAGTAGATGGAAAGAAACAACAAGAGATGATAAATGAGATTAAGCAATTATTAAATATTTTTGATATGAAAAAACAAGATATTGATAAGATTCATCAAAGGTTGTACCTATCTGAAAGCGGTATGACTATGATTGATTACTTAAAATGTAAGGTAGAAACATCCGGAAGCATGAGTGTTGAGCTAAAAGAAAAGCTATTACTATATATTTCTATGACAACAAATTATATTGATTCAGCATCAGACCAGATTAATGGATTGATTAACACACTAGTTAGTTTATATGATCCACTCAAAGAAGGAGTAGAAGAACTAAAGTTTGTTCATAAAAATTATAATGGAATAATAGAAGAACGTGACAGGAACAATGGAGAGCTAGAAAAACTAAGAACCAAAGTAAAGGAATTAGAAGAAGAAAATAATCAATGGAGAAAATATTATGAAGAGCAAAAAAGTTAATTACCTATATAATACGCAACCTAGAATGATGTTTATTTGTGCTAATCCCGATTGTAAACATACATTCCAAGAGAATGTAGGTAAGAATTTCCCTTACAAGAAAGACTGTCATGCATGCGGAGGTAATTTGTTTTATCCATTTGGTAGAGTATTTGAAGATAGGATTGATGGCATAATTAAATACTTCCAAGAAGGAGGCGAAGATTATGTTCTTAGAGTACATAAAGATTCATTAAGGAAAGCAGACATATTATTAGAGAATATAAAGAAAGCAAAGATTGGTTGGGACGTGAGTGATAAAAAGAGATTTATTGATGACAATAATAAGATATGGTTTGACTATACACTAAGCATTGCAAAGATAAGGAGAACATGGTATAAAGAATGACTGAGCTATACGAAACTGAGCAGGAAGAGAAAGATAAGAAAAAACAGTTCCAGATTTGGGACACCATAGCAAGCATACCTATCACTGCTAAGATAATTGCTTTCTTTGCAATAGGATTAATATTATTTATGAAACCACCTAATTCTGCAATTTGGATCATATTGATATTAGCAGGTGTGTTCTTTATGGGACATACAAGACAATCAGAACAAGGAAAAAGGGTAAGTACAAAAGAAGCCTACACATTAGTAAGGGAACATATTAATTTTCTGAGAACTATCAAAGTAATAAAACCACAAGTAGATTGGTGGCCTGATGAACACTGCGCACCAGATACTTTTGAAGGTGACTTGAGAAATTTTTACATAGGAATAAAAATAGTAGATCAGAGTGAAAAAGTACCTAAATCTAAAGTAGCAAGAATAAATGTGTATACAAGAGATGTTACCATAGCAAAGAATTTAGGTGAATTTACTGGAAGGGAAACGGTTGATAGAGTAAGAGTGTTCCCTAAGAATATGGAAATCCTAGACAAATATGGATATAAGGATGCTAAGAACAATAATTAAAGATTGGATAATGAAGATTACATTTTACTTATTTGATGCATTAATCATGCCCATATGGATATTTACTAAGAACATTAGGAAATCTTTAGCTAAGCATAACACTTGGATCATATCTTTCATGTTACTCATAGCATTATTTATTTTCGTTAACCGGAACTATACACTTGTTAAGATATTAATAATTGGAATAATTGCCTTATATTTCCTAAAGATTAAACAGAAGGGTAGATGGAAGAATTACTTTAGAGTATGGAAGAAGAAGAAATTGGTAAAAAATGCCAGGACATAAAACTCATTTGCTCATTGGATATGTAATACACTTAATTGTTTCTATCATAATATATCAGTTCTATAAGTTTAGTCCGGTCTATTTCGTAATGGCTACACTACTCACATTCTTATATGCACAGCTACCGGACCTAGACAGTCACACAAGCAAGATAAGGAAGTACTACCAGTATGTCATATTCATAATAATGGGCTTAGGATACTTGTTTACGTTCTTCTATGATCCAGTAAAGATACTGATCTCATTTAGTATCCTTGGCACTATGAGCCTAATAATACACATTACTGGGCACAGGAGCAAGACTTTTGGTCTTCATAATTTCATATTCTTGTTCTTAACCACATTACCCTTAGTGTTTATTCATTGGTATCTTGCAGCAGACTTGTTCCTAGTAATGCTATCACACCTAATAGCAGACAGGATATTGACTAATTAAGCAAAACATTTATATACTAATAACACAACAGATATTCTTTCAGGTGGTTAACATGGAGAAATATAAGAAAAAAACATACCAAGGAGCTGTATATAAAGAGAACCAAGAGAAGAAGAAGAGTACTATAATTGAGAATATGGTACTAGAAGATGGCGATTGCTACAATCGTGAAGTATTGTATATGGATGGATAACGAAACATTTATATACTAATTTTTTTATTATTTCTTTTATGGTACATTTACAAACAGTATTATACATCGAACACATAATACAGAGTCAACAAGGAACACTAAGGAAACAAGATATTCCTAAGATATTCAAAAGGGAAGACTTTAATGAAGAGTTTAGCACAGCAGTCGATTATCTTGAAGGACATGAATGTATCACAATAGAAGCAAATAATATAAAATGGATAAAATCCGAGGCGATATAAATGGCAAAAAGAAACCCCCTTTCTATAATAAACAGCGCATATAATCTTGAAGTAAGAAGATTAGGTCTTAAAGAACTAGTAAAACAACACCCAGTAATCAAAGAGATTTTCTATGGTGGATTTGTGGCTGGATTTAACCAAGGAAGCAAAGAACAATAGGTTGATTACTCATGCAAGAATTTATAGGGAAATATTGTTTAATTTACATTAAATCTAGGAAGGATAACAAAGAGGTATACTATAAAGGTATAGTTAAAAGGATCACAGATACACAAATATTCTTTATAGATAAGTTTAATAACCCCCATATCCATCTAATTGAAGATATAAGTTCTTGCAGAGCAATCAGACAAAAAGAAGAAGAAGAGAATAAAAAAGATGAATACAAAATGGAATGATTTTTATGAAATCTTGAATCCCAATCTCAAAAGAATAGAAATTAAAAAGAAATTGAGAAAGCGGAATTATGCTAAGTTTATAGTTCTTATGAGATGGATACATGACCAGAAAAAGATTAAAATGTTAAGCATTAGAAGGATCACTAAAATAACTAGGGTAAACAGACAATCAATCTATAGAGACATTGTTCCATTCTATGAAGATTTAGAATGGTGCCAAATAATTAAAAGTAAAGGTAAAATGTATATAGCACCAAGAAAAGTAGACCTCTATGATGAATACTTAGAAGATATAGAAATAGGAATGCAAAATACTGAAATGAAAATATTGAATACAAAATGAATAGAAAATCAAAAGATTTAAATACAAGTTGAATTCTAAAGTTAAATGGGGTTATAGTAGGTGAGATATCCCATCACCCGTGGCGTGCCGAAAAGGAATGGATATTTATTCAAACACTTTGGGAATTACATCCTTGGTCCATAATTTTAGTTTTGGAAACCAATACAATTGAGAGAAACCTCGTGATGACACAAAAAGAAAGTTGTTTAAATCTTTAGCCTGAGTAGAAGTGGTGTATTTATTAAGAAAAAATATATCATTATTCCTTCCATTATTCTAATGTTAACATAGTTTTGAGTGTAGAGATTATATCTAATTTTAAAAGCGGTTTTTGAGGGGGGGTCAAAACAGCTACCCAAAAAGGAGTAGGGGGTGGTGGTGGTGACAATTTTTCCACACATAAAATGTAACAAAAACAGTAACAAAATGTGTAATCAACAAAACAATAACTAATTCTGTAACAAATTGTGTAAATAAATAACAAATAAGTGTTCTTACCTAAAG
>Ga0208904_1002361_pt1 | contig 11982 bp, 13 predicted proteins | sample AntAceMetag02UKB_FD_184774 | JGI IMG/M metagenome (GOLD analysis project Ga0208904, IMG submission 184774) | Saline lake microbial communities from Ace Lake, Antarctica - Antarctic Ace Lake Metagenome 02UKB (SPAdes) (version 2) | ecosystem: Environmental > Aquatic > Non-marine Saline and... | reverse complement strand
ACTCTTTTAATAAAAAACTTTTTAGGATCGTTGGGATACCTGAAAATAATTATTTCACCTCTCTGTGGGTCTTCAAAATTATAGGAAAGTTGGTCGACGATTAAGTAGTTGCCGGTTTCAAAATTAGGACTCATGGAAGCACCGCTAACTAAAAACGGTTGGGCGATAAACATCCTAAATGGTAAGACTATTAAAATGGCGACTAAGGAGAATTTAAGTGTTTCTATAATAAAATTTTCTTTACTTTCACTCATCTTGTAGACATTTTATTACAATCAAAGGTAAAAAGCAAAAATTACAACACAATTTAAAATAAAAAAGATAAATCTTTGGAGGTCCAACCTCTACAGATATTGTTGAATACGTGAAAGTCAATAATTTTTAGTTTTACAATCTATGGGCTATCACTTATAATTTATTGCATGAACTATGTAATTGTTGGCCTAGGTAATCCAGGAGAAGAATACGAGAAGACTCGACATAATTTAGGTCGGATTATTTTAGAATATTTTCGCAAAAAATATGATTGTACTGAGTGGCAGATTAACAAAAAAAGTAAAGGAATTATATCAGAGGGAGAAATAGGGAAATCTAAAGTGATTCTTTTAGAACCGGAGACTTTTATGAATAAATCTGGAGCAAGTGCTAAATTTTTTATTACTAGCAAAAAGAAGGCTGAGAAACTGGTAGTAATTTATGATGATCTTGATTTACCGATAGGGACTTTTAAAATTTCTTTTAATAAAGGAACCGGAGGGCATAAAGGTTTAGATTCCATTGCTAAAAATATTAAGACAAAAGAATTTATCCGAGTGAGAATAGGTATTTCTCAAGTTACTCCGGCTGGTAAATTAAGGAAGCCAAAAGGAGATCAGAAAATTTTAGATTATTTAATGTCAGATTTTGGTAAAAAAGATTTTGAAATTTTGAAAAAAATAAAACCTAAAATCTTGAAAGCTTTAGAGACTATTATTGTAGAAGGAAGGATGAAAGCTATGAATGAGTTTAATTAAAAAAAGCGTCTCCAGAAAGGAGACGCTTTTTTTAAATTTTTTAACTTTATTTAACAAAGGATAAAGTCATTTTTTGTGAATCTGGTTCAAAGATATTTATCTTAAACAAATAACTTTTACCAATCTCTAAAGTTTCTTTCAATTTCTCTTCATTTTCAAATTCTGAAACATGAACTAGACCAGCAACACCTTCTTCGATACTTGCCAAAGCTCCGTGTTTGTTAAATTTGATAATAACTCCGCTAACTTCAGAACCTTTTTTGTATTTACCAGCTGCTTTGTTCCAAGGGTTTTCAGTGAGAGCTTTAATAGAGAGTGAAATTTTTCCATTTTCTATTTCAATTATTTTAACTTTTATCTTATCTCCTGGTTTAAAGAGAACCTTTGGATCTTTAACCAATGACCAGCTTATTTCAGAAATGTGAATAAGTCCTTCTAATTCATCTTCAATTTTTACGAAGATTCCAAAATCAACAGCACTGGTAACTTCTCCTTCAATAACGTCACCAACACTATATTCAGCTACAATTTTACCTTTTTCTTTTTGATTAGGGTCTTTTTCTGAGAAAATAAGTTTATTTTCTTTAGGAAGTACTCCAATAATAGCGACTGGTAAACTTTTACCAATCATTTTTTTAAGTTCTTCTAGAATTCTGTCTTTGTTTCCATCAACAACTCGTGGATAATGTTCTGCCTTTAATTGAGATGCTGGTAGAAAACCTTGAACACTTTGCCATTCAATAATAAGACCACCTTTATTAGCCTCTTTAATAGTTAGGTCCATAACAGTTTTGTTCTTCATTGCTTGTTCAGCTTCCCCCCAAACAATGGCTTGACGAGCTTCTTTGAGAGATAATTCAATGTAGCCATTTTCGTTTTCTCCATCGATTATCTTAGCAATAATACTGTCGCCAATACTGATATTTTTAAGAACATCTCTAACTGCTAGGTATTCTTTACCAAAAATTACACCCACACCAAAAGGTGGAATGTTAACATAAACAGCATTTTTCTCTACGGCGACGATTTCGCCTTCTATCATCTCACCTGTATTAGGTGGTGTTTTAACCTTTTCTAGGAGACCAGACATTATTGAATTGTCTATTTCTAGATCATCTCCTATTGTTTCTTCTAAAACTTCATTTTTAATTTGAGTCATAAAGTTTAAAAATAGATGGTCTTTTTAAACAAATTACCTAAAACTCTGTAATTATCTATTAAAAAGGATTAATTTCTATTTTTGATTAATAATTAAACGAATTACCTTAACTTAATTAAGGCTAATTTCATAGATATACAGTATATATTAAAAAATGGTTTTGTAAATCATTGTGGAGGTGTGATATAATAAATGGCAATGATAATAAATTACAACGGAATGGAATCTTTTAAGATTCAATCAGGGGACTTTGTCTTGGCTTTTAACCCTATTTCCAAAAATTCAAAACTTAAAGTCACCAGGTTCGGAGCAAACATAGCTTGTCTTAGTGTTAATCATCCTGATTTTAATGGAGTAGAACAAGTTAATTCAAAAAGCAAAGAAGCTTTTGTTATTGATGGAGCTGGTGAGTATGAAATAGAAGGTGTGTTTATTAAAGCTTTTCAATCAGTGACTGAGTATGAAGGCGAAAAAAGGATGAATACTGTTTATTCAGTTGTTTTTGATGGTATAACAATAGGGTTTATGGGTATTTTGGGTTCAAATGGTATTGATGGAGAACAGAGAGAAATTTTAAATGAAACTGATGTGCTTTTTGTTCCGATTGGAGGAGGTGATGTTTTAGATGCTGCTCAGGCTTATAAGTTAGCTGTAAAGTTAGATGCAAAAGTTATAATTCCAATGTGTTATAAAGAACACGGTGAAAAGGATGCTTTGAAAAAATTCCTAAAAGAGAGTGGAAATGGGGATGTTAAAGCTGTCAAGAAGTTAACTTTGAAAAAGAGTGATTTAACTAGTTTAGGGGGAGAAGTAGTTGTTTTAGATGAAGGTTAAAGTGTAAAATTAGGTTATGGACATCATCAAAAATCTACAAAGTAAACCAGAAAAACAAAAAAAGATTATTATGGTTTATAGTTTGATAATAATAATGTCACTGGTGGTTTTTGTTTGGTTTTTACAAATGAAAGGTTATGGTTTTTCAGAAGTAAGTGGTACTGAGTTAAAACCTCTGTCTGATTTGAAGAATGAAGTTGTAGAAGTGTATAACAATTCAGCAGAGGATATTAAGGAAATAAAAGAGCAAATGAGTGATAATATTTAATGTAATTAGACCTAATTTGTGGTATAATTGTGATAATTGATTGTTTAAATAAAAATTAATATGGCTAAGAATAAAGAAGAAAAAGAACCAGAAAATAACGATATTTCTGAGGAAGAAAAAGGAATTGTTCCAATAGAAATAAGCACTGAGATGAGAAAGTGCTATCTTGACTATGCCATGTCAGTTATTACTTCCCGAGCTCTTCCTGATGTGAGAGATGGATTAAAACCAGTCCATAGGAGGATTTTGTATGCCATGAATGATATTGGTTTAACTTCGACTGCCAAATTTAGAAAATCAGCGACAGTGGTAGGGGATGTTCTGGGTAAATATCATCCACATGGTGATTCAGCTATTTATGAAACCATGGTTAAGATGGCTCAAACTTTTGTGATGCGTTATCCATTAGTGCTTGGTCAGGGTAACTTTGGTTCCATTGATGGTGATTCGGCAGCTGCTCATAGGTATACAGAAGCAAAGATGGCTAAGATTTCTAATGAAATGCTTGGTGATTTGGATAAAGATACTGTTGATTTTGTACCTAATTATGACGGAACAAGGAAAGAACCTTTAGTTTTACCAGCAGTTGTACCTAACCTATTATTGAATGGTATCCTTGGAATTGCTGTAGGGATGGCCACGAATATCCCCCCTCACAATCTACGTGAAGTGATTGATGCTACCATTCATTTAATTGAAAATAGTAAGGCAACTACAGATGATTTACTACAGTTTATTAAAGGCCCAGATTTTCCTTTGGGTGGAATTATTTTTAACCAAGAGGATATTAAACATGCCTATTTAACTGGACGAGGAGGGGTAGTTTGTCGTGGAGAGGCTGAAATTATTGAAAATAAGGCAGGGAGGTTTCAGATTATCATTACTTCGATTCCATTTAGAGTTAACAAGGCAGAATTAATTTCTAAAATTGCTGAATTACATAGAGATAAGAGAGTCGAAGGAATTAAAGCTTTGAGAGATGAGTCTACTAAAGATATTAGAGTAGTAATTGATTTGAAAACCGGAATTAATCCTCAAAATCTCTTAAATAATTTATATAAAAAAACTCAACTAGAAGAAACTTTCCATTTTAATGCTGTTGTCTTGGTTGAAGGTATACCACAAACATTATCTTTGAAGTCAATTCTAGAGGAATTTATTTCTCATCGACGAGTAGTTGTAACTAGAAGAACACAATTCGAGTTGAGGAAAGCTGAAGATAGAGAACATATTTTACTTGGTCTCAAAATTGCTCTTGATCATATCGACGCTGTTATTAAATTGATTAGAGCATCTAAGGATGTTTCGATGGCTCGTCTTGGATTGATGAAGAAGTTTAAGTTATCAGAAAGGCAAGCTAATGCTATTTTGGAAATGAAACTTCAAAAGTTGGCTGGTTTGGAAAGGAAGAAAGTTGAAGATGAGCTCAAAGTTATCCAGGCTTTAATTAAAGACTTAAAAGCTTTGTTGAAAAGTCCTACTAAAATATTAGAAGTAATAATAGGTGAATTGAAAGAAATTAGCAGAAAATATGGTGATGAAAGAAGAACCAAAGTTGTTAAACACGGAGCTAAATCAATTTCGTTGGAAGATTTAATTGATGATGAAGAGAATGTTTTAGTGATGACAGCTGGTGGTTATGTAAAAAGAATTAATCCAGATGAATTTAAAAAACAAAGACGAGGTGGTGTCGGAGTTGTTGATCTTAACACCAAGGAAGAAGACTTTGTTACAAGATTCCTTACAACCAGTACTCACAGTGATTTATTATTCTTTAGTGATAAAGGTAAGGTTTATCAAATAAAGATGTATGAAATTCCGGAAGGAAGAAGAGCTACTAAAGGGAAGTCTATTATGAACTTTTTACCATTGGAAGATGGAGAAAAGGTTACTTCTATTTTAGCTATGCCTAAAAACATAAAGAAAGATGAAATGTCTTTAATGATGGTAACTAAAAATGGTGTTTCAAAGAAAGTTGATGCAGAAAGTTTCTATAGTGTTAGAAGAAGTGGTTTGATTGCAATTAAGCTTAGTGATGAAGATGAATTAATTTCAGCTTCATTTGTTGAGGAAGGTGATTCAGTTGTTTTGACTACGACTGAGGGTCAATCAATTCGTTTTGATCAAAAAGATATTAGAGCTATGGGTCGTTCGGCTGGTGGTGTGCGTGGTATTAAATTGAGTAAAAAAGATGATAAGGTTATAGGGGCTAACATTGTTAAAAAGGGAATAAAGGATCAAAAATTATTAGTTGTTAGTAGTAATGGTTTTGGTAAGATGACTGACATTGATGAATATAAAGTTCAGAAGAGAGGTGGTTCGGGTATTAAAACTATTAAGTTAAATTCTAAAGTCGGACAATTGATTTCTTCTAAAGTAGTTTCAGATAGTCTAGAAGAAATTGTAGCTATTTCTAAGAAAGGTCAAGTAATCAGGATTGGTTTATCAGAAGTTCCTGAATTAGGTCGTCAAACACAGGGGGTAAAATTGATGAAATTAAGAAGTGGGGATAACGTTGCTTCACTTGTTTGTCTCTAATGTAGTATAATATTTGTATGGCTTTTACTTCTCCACAAAATAATATAGATCAGTTTGGTTTAAGTAAGGGAATGTATGTAGCCGACATGGGTGCTGGTTCTGGTGCTTATGCTATTGCGGCAGCTAGAAAGGTGGGGGAGGAAGGAAAAGTAAAAGCTGTGGGGGTCCAGAAAGAACTTTTGGGAAGAATTCGTGACACAGCTGTTTCTGAGCATCTTTTTAATGTTGAAGCTATTTGGGGAGATATAGAAAAAAATGGTGGAACAAGGTTAAGAGATGAATCAATGGATGCTGTGATAATTTCTAATGTTTTGTTTCAATCAGTTGAGAAAGGAAATCTTGTTCGGGAAGCTTTTCGTATTTTAAAACCTAATAGGAAAGTTCTTTTCATAGAATGGTCAGGTTCCCATGGTGGTTTAGGCCCAATGTTAGAAGAGGTAGTTCTTCCAGATATAGCTAAAAAATTATTTACTGACAATGGATTTGAGTATGAAAAAGATATTTATGCTAGTGATAATCATTACGGTATAATTTTTAGAAAAAAGACGACATCTTCAGGAGTAAAAGTTGAAGTTAAGTCTGAAGAAGTTAAACCTGATTAATTCTTTTATATAAATTATTGTGTCAAAATTCCAAATTATCTTAATAACGGTTTTTTCTATCTTTATTGCGGTTGGTGTTATTTTGTTTGCGACTGCAGGAGGTGGTAATGATCCAAGTAAGTTAGTTGGTAATGTTGCTATTTGGGGAACAGTTGATCAATCAATTATGGATGGTTTACTTTTAAATTTGTCTACTTTGGATAAAAGTTTTAAAGGTGTTACTTATGAAGAAAAAGATGAACAAAATTTTGATATGATTTTGGTTGAAGCAATTGCTTCTGGTTCTGGTCCTGATCTTTTTATGTTGCCACAATCTGAAATACTTAAAAAACAAAATAAGATAACAGCTATTCCTTATCAAAGTTTTTCTGAAAGAGATTTTAAAAATTATTTTATAGAAGAAGCTGAACTTTATTTAAGAGAGGATGGTATTTTAGCTTTACCTTTTATGGTGGATCCTCTCGTAATGTATTGGAATAGAAGTTTGTTTACAGGAGCCGGTGTGGCTCAACCTCCACATTTATGGGACGAATTTTTTGTTTTAGCTAAAAAGATAACCAAGATGGATGAATTTAAAAATCTTTCTTTGAGTGCTGTGTCTTTTGGTGAGTTCGTTAATGTTGATCATGCTAAGGAAATCTTAGCAACTTTGATTATGCAGTCTGGCAACCCAATTGTTTTTAGAGATACTGAAGATAAAATAAATGTTTCGTTACGTGATATTTATGATAGTAATACTACTCCAACTGAGTCAGCTTTGAGATTTTTTACTGAATTCTCTAATCCTATTAAAGAAACATATTCTTGGAATAGAGCTATGGATGATTCCAAGATTGCTTTTCTGTCTGGAGATTTAGCAATTTATTTTGGTTTTGCTAGTGAACTGAAGGATATAAAATTAAAAAATCCTAATTTGAATTTTGATATTGCCTATATGCCTCAGACAGAAAATCTTAAAAATAATGTAACCTTTGGAAATATGCAGGCCTTAGCTCTTAGCCGAGGAAGTAAAAATATAGCAGGAGCTTTTAGTGTTATGACAAATTTGATTAAAGATGAATCATTGATTTATCTTAATCAACTGACTGGCTTGCCTCCCGTTTCTAGAACTTTATTATCTCAAGGTGTAATAGATCCTGACCAAGAAATTCTTTTCCAATCAGCACTTTCATCGAAAGGTTTTCTTGATCCGGATGATGAAGATACTAATTTAATTTTTCAGGATATGGTAGAGGCAGTGGTATCTGGTAGAAGGAATTATAGTGAAGCTGTGTCTTGGGCTAACTCTGAGTTAGAGGCATTAATAAAATAATATATGAAAAAAACGATTACAAATTTAACAGCTTTTATTTTAATTTTTACACCGTTGTTTGCTTCTGCTACTCTTGTAACCTGTGGAAATGAAGGTCAAGCAGCCTGTGGTTTTACGGATCTTATTATTTTGGTAAAGAGTTTACTTACCTATATCCTTGTTATTGCAGCTCCGTTGGCATCTATAATGTTTGCCTATGCTGGATTTATTTACATGACTTCTCAAGGTAATTCTAGTAAAAGGACTAAAGCTAATCAAATTTTTACTAATGTTGGAATAGGTTTATTTTTCATAGCTGGAGCTTGGTTGATTGTTAAAGCTGTGATAGTTGGTTTAGGAGCTGACAGCACTAGTTATTTAGATCTTTAATAAATTAAATTATTTCTCATGATTAAAAAAAACTTTAATAGAATAAAATATTTAGCGACTTATTTAGCTTTGTTTTTACCATTTGGTTTTGTGAAAGGAGAAGATGCTGTTATTATTCCAGTAAAATTAGACAATCCAATTAAAGCAGAGTCATTTGAAGCATTGGTTACGGCTATTTTGGAAGTGGTGGTTGCTATTGGAACACCAATAGCTATTTTGGCTATTATCTATTCTGGTTTCTTATTTGTAAAAGCACAGGGTAAACCGGAAGCTTTAAAAACAGCTAGAGAGGCTCTTATTTGGACAATTGTGGGAGTGGCTGTTTTGTTGGGGGCAAGATTATTGGCAACTGTGATACAAGGAACTATTACAGGTTTAGGAGCTTGATTAATTTAGTTGATAATAAAAAAAAGGGCAGAAAATGTAAAACATTTCCGCCCTTTTTTGGATTTAATACTTAAAGAACATTACCGTCCCTTTTTTTGTAGAAGAAAAATCTACTTTTTTTCCGTGGTCGACTATCCCTTTTCGACCAAGGAAATCAAGATGGGTATCGTTATTATTTCCATCAATTCTAACGATAATACTCCCTGCTGCGGTTTTCCACTTGGTCCCGTTTTTAATTGAATATGGTCCGTACCACTTTCCCTGAATCATCTCAATTTTCTTCCAACCTGGTCCTAATCTTTTTTCCATCTTAGAAACTGGGTCAGTGATTGTTTGTTTTGTTTTGTTTATGACCTTAACTTTCTGGTTGCTTCGTGATTCTGAAGACAACCAAATCATTCCCATTATTACGATAAGAAAACAAATTGTAATAGACAAAAAAACTTTCAAATCTTCTTTTTTCATTTTTACCTCCCAAGCAAGCGTGAAGCAGATGCAATAAGTTCTGGAGAAATTCCAGCAATGTCTATTATTTTTCCGTGACCCTCCCTTATAGTTTTCCGACGTCGGACCTCCAAGATACATTCTTCCAGTGTTTTTGGAGTATTGGCTACGTTATAACTTTTTTGAAGAGATTGAGCTAATTCAATTTCCGTTGCTAGTTCAAAGACTTCAGCTCGCCTTTGTTGAACCTCTATAGCTGATTTTTCTGCATCTTTTTGCAGTTCTCCTTCAGGTTCAACTTGTTTGATATTAAGTCGCCGAATTTTGATGCCGAGGTCATGGCTATCACCGACACCATTGATAAGGGCTTGCTGAAGAAATTTAAAAGCTTTTTTTAGATCACCTTTTTTAATTTTTAGGTGATCAATTTCGTCTCCCCATGTCCAATCGTCGGCGTTTTCCATCTGTTCTTTAATATTATCCAAACCAACGATGGAAATGATCAGATTAGCGCTCATTACGTCGGTAGCAAAGGTCATCTGTTCCCAAGTATGGTTTCTTCCCATTTGGCGGATGACTTCTGCCATTTTATCGCTGATTATCCTTCTCACTCCTCCCTCTCCACCACTTTCTGTGTAAGCAATCAATTTTGCTTTATCAGGAATCCATGTTATTGAAACTACAACTTTAACGGAGCCACCACTTCTTATGTTAGTAGAGATCTCTTTTCCTTCTTTTACTTCTTCCTCATCTGTTTTCACATTTTTAGAAATGACACAGCGGACTTTTTCGAAGATGAAATCCTCGTTTTTCTTTGTGACTTCAATCAGTGTCACATCGTAGATAAAAGGGAAGTATGGAGCTATTAAATTCCAGCCTTCTTTTTTGGTCCATTTTTTTCGCTCTCCCCAGATAGTAACTAAGCCAATGTTAGGGGGTCTGGAGGGAATTTTTTTAAAGCTTTTAAACAGTAAAATGATTCCCAATATTAAAAAAATTAAACCCCACCAACTACTTGTCCATGTTATGAACGCTCCTCCGAAAATTAAAAGACACAAAAAATTAATAATTAAAATTTCCATTTTTCTTCCTCCCAAAAATTTATTTATTTAACTGTCAAAGAATTTTTCTTAAATCCAAAAAAGAAAAACTCATACTTTATCCTAATATAATTATACCTTAGTTTATACTAACTTGTCAATACCTAACATATTTATAGATTTATTTACATATATCACTTAGATTTTGAAGATTTAAGGATTTTTAAGAGTTTAGGGTAAACCAGAAGTTTTGAAAATGGCTAAGAAAGCTTTTATTTAGATAATTATAGGATTAATTTAATTGATAATAAAAAAAGGGCAGAAAATGTAAAACATTTTTTGCCCTTTTTTGGATTTAACTTTTCTTTAGAACAGAACCAACTTAGCTTTCCATCCTCTGTGGTCACTGGTTTCCCCGATATACATTCCGGTTTTTGTTTGATGTAAACTCCATATTCCTTTGTCACCGGGCTGTGTCCAGATTCCAAATCCATTTTTTTGGAAGAATTTTACTGTAACTCCTGTGGAGAAAAGAATTACCATTTTTTCAACATTAGAACCCCTGAAAGAAATACTTTTTACTGTTCCGTGTCGTGTTTCTTCAGTATCTTGCCAATATAATGACCATTTTTTAGTTAAAGAAACTGGACCAGTATTTTGAGATGTAGCAGTTTCAGTTTTGCAACTTTTGATTGTTATCCCAATGCCAAAAATGAAAGTGACCACAATTAAAGCGAAAATTATCATTGCAGGGTTTTTGCTTTTATTAACCTCTGCTTTATATTTTACTTCTTGATTTTTTTCTACCATTTTTTATCTCCTTGTTTCAGCTCCAGCGACACTTCCTTTAGTGAAATCTCCTGCATTACCATCAACTGTGATGACTTTTCTTTTGTTTCTTTCTGCTTGGAGAATTTTACTTCTTTCCTCTGCGGACATTTTTAACCAATCTTTTTTACCTTGCTCTATATCACCAGCTCCTAGCTGTGACCAAACTAAGTTTATTTGAGTGTTCTCTGCGATTGCATTGGCTTTTTCGATTTCGGTTTTAGTTTTGGCATTTGCTATTGTTTTAGGAATTGTTATCTTATTGATCAAACATTTTTCGATCCCTTCTTTAAATCCCCACATAGAAGCTTCTTCTTTCATTGATTTTAGCTCTTCTTTTCCAATCTTAATACCATTTTCATCATAAACGTCTAAAGCCGGTACTCCGTTTTTTAGGTTTCGAGAGAATTGTTGTTTTAATCCAGGAATCATAATCAGTAGATTTGAGTTGATTAATATCCTAAGGTTTCTTTCCCCGAGAGTTAAAAGGGCTTTATCAGCGTTTTCAACAGAAGCCCATTTGTATGGTTCTGTGACTTTAGCCTGAATTTGAAGATCTAAGGTTACTTCTACAAGATCTCTTGTCAATGCTGTTACAGGAGGAACATTTATATTTCTTTGTCCTATGTAAACACTAATGAACCCCATTAAAGGTTCTGGTAATTGCCAAAAGTAACCATCTGGAATTACATACCAAGGTACTGGTTGTCCTAATAAAATTAGAACACCATTCCAGTAAGGTTTTATTTTTTTTATTCCGTAAATTCCGAAATAAATTATGACTGCAATATATGTAGTCCAGTAAAGGATTGTATCAAAACCAGATGCAACATATTGGGCAGACCAAATTTTCATCCAGTTTGCAATCCAGTCTCCAACAAACCAACAAAATAAAATACCAACTGCAAATGAAGATAATCTTTTTAATAAATTTTTCATTTTCTTCCTCCTAAATTTTTTTGTTTATTTAACTGTCAAAGAGTTTTTCTTAAATCCAAAAAAGAAAAACTCATACTTTATCCTAATATAATTATACCCTAGTTTATACCAATTTGTCAATATCTAGGGCTGAATCAACTCCTGAAATGCAACACCCGTGGTATAAGTAATTAGTTACAAGCTAATCATAATATACCACGGGTATGCATAAACATATTAAACGAGATGATCGTGTTTGTATAGTCCTTA
>Ga0208904_1002359_pt1 | contig 11990 bp, 10 predicted proteins | sample AntAceMetag02UKB_FD_184774 | JGI IMG/M metagenome (GOLD analysis project Ga0208904, IMG submission 184774) | Saline lake microbial communities from Ace Lake, Antarctica - Antarctic Ace Lake Metagenome 02UKB (SPAdes) (version 2) | ecosystem: Environmental > Aquatic > Non-marine Saline and... | reverse complement strand
AAGAAAGAACTGATATTGACCCATCTCTTTTTATACGTTATGATCGAGCCGCTAAAGATAATCAGAAATCTTTAGGTATTACTCCCCGCTCTGTCCAAAGATTAGTCCAGAAATATTCTAAAGTTGCTGGTCTAACTCGTAAAATTACTGTCCATACCCTTAGGCATAGCTTTGCTACAGACCTTCTGTCTAACGGAGCTAATCTCCGAGCAGTTCAAGAATTACTGGGACATCGAAATATAACCACTACTCAAATTTATACTCATGTCACGAATGAACATTTAAGAAAAATATATCAAAATTTTCACGATCAAAAACGGAAAAATAAAAATAGTTGAGCCCCTATAGTTCAACGGATAGAACGAGAGATTTCTAATCTCTAGATAGAGGTTCGATTCCTCTTGGGGGTACCATACATACTTTTTAATGAGTAGATTGCTCAATTAGCTGATAAATAAGCGATATCTCAGCGGTTCCAAATTTTCCATTCTTATAAGTTATTTTTTGGGGAAATATCAAATTTTGGAACCGTTGTTTTTGTTCTAGGTTCATATCAAACCATAACCTAGGAATATTTTTGATAAAATTCAAAAAAATGATTCAACAAAAAAATCCAGCAACAATGCTGGCTTCTTGATTAAATATACACTATGGTTATTAAATTATTTTAACAATTTAATAATTTTTTCTTCTTCAAATTCCTTTTCTAATAAAAAATCAATGGTATTCTTTACAACTTCTTTTATAAGATCTTTTTTGTGAGGTCTAGGAATTGTAACTTTTCTTCCATTGTGAACGCATGTGCCTAAAGTATGTTTTGACCCTTCTTTGATAGAAATTCCAAGTTTTTTAAGAGCTTTTATGATAACCCTATATTTACAAGGAAAATATTTATTCATATCAAATTCTTTGAAAATTAAATTGGCCTTCTGGACTTATACCTAACTCTTTTCTCCTCTCTTCCGACCTTGGCATATAGGGACTAAGGAAAGGAATATATTCTCTAGGAACTTCAAAATAGGTATAAATTGCATCATTAATCATTGTATAAATTTCTGGTCCTGAATCAGCTTGCGTAAAACAACCAGGCAACTCTTTAATTGTAGCATAAAGACTCCCAGTACTTGATTTTCTAATTTGAATATCCAAGCAATTTGGGAGCTTCCAAATAATAGCCTGTAAGACCTCTGGAATAATCTCTTTCTTTTTAAGTCCTAATTGACTTAATATCGACATATAGTTATAGCAATCTAATATTAAATTTTGCCAATAAATAATTTTTTCCCATTCGTATACACGTACATACTATAAAAGGGAAATAAACCTATTCTTATTATGACAGAAATATTAAAAAAGTTATCCACAGTACAATTCCCTACAAATACAACTCCATATATACCAGCTTAAATAACATACAGTAACATATATACTTAACTATCAAAAAAATTTATTACTAATTTTATTTCATTTCTTTACAACTAACCATATTTTCGCTATGATTAACTATAGCATCACCCCAAACTCTCAATACTTTAACCAATTGGTTCCAACTTCCAAGTATTGGGGGTACCATTTTATGGCGGCTATAGTTCAATGGTAGAACAGTAGATTGTGGTTCTACTGACGAGGGTTCAATTCCCTCTAGTCGCCCCATAAAAACATCTCTTTTTAGAGGTGTTTTTGTGTACAAAAAATGTATGGTTTCAAAACAAGAATGTGACTAGACAGAGGTTTCCTGCATAAAAAATGTATGGTTTTGGGACAAAAAACACCCAACAATTTTCATTGTTGGGATTAAATAGGAAGACACTTTATGTTTTTATTCATCTACCTTTTTGCGCCATAACAAACACCATACCATCATATCCTACATTTTTTTTATCGCTTCCCTCAAGCACAGATAATTCTATAATAGAGAATCCGTTTTTAGTTAAGAAATTAGTAATATCATCTTCATTAATTGGTGTGGCCGGCATACGTTCATTGCCCACTTGATACCAAGTTGCATTTCTGATAGCTTGCAATGATAAATAACCGCCTGGTTTAATTTTATTAATTATATTATTCATTCCATTTTTCCACGTAGAGTAGTCAGCAGTTGCAGACTCTATAGTAAAGTTAGATGTTAAAAGGTCTACCCTTCCTCCTAGAAACGAGCTAGGGAGCTCTAATCCTTTTTTGAAGACATTCCCATACACAACGGAGCTTAATGTATTCCTTAAATGGTCTTTTAGTTCTTCTATATCTTCGCTCTCTAGAATGTGTAGTGTTTTGTTAGCATGTAATTCTGTAATTTTGTCGCTAGATTCAGATTGTTCTCTAAGAATAGACATATATCCTTCATCTTCCTGTAAGGTTCTTTTCATGAGACTGAAATATGCATCCCAATTATATGCACCATCTTCTTGATTAAGCCAGCGTTCAACCTCTGTTCTATTTTGTTGTAAAAATTCTGAATGAGTTATTTTATCTGCTTGTAGAGAGACCGGAATATGCTGATAAATTGTTGGTCCGCCTCCTACATCTAGTATTTTCATATTTCCCTTAGGAAAAGCTTTGGCAAAATGTGAAGACATACGTCTTTGAAAATCAAAAATGACTATGTTTTCTACGATTTCATGAGGCAGATTCGTTTCACTCACAATGTCTTCTATGTTTACACGGCCATCATTATCTTCTATCGCTTGCTGGATTTGTTTTATCGCCCGTGCAAATTTTTCTACATCAATGTTTTCCGGATAATATGTTTCCATATAATCTCTGGCACCGAATTTTTTTTCGAATATCTCATTTTCCTCTTTTCTTCTATTTGGACTTAATTTGATTTGTTTTAAATTCATATCAAAAGTTTAACTGATCTTAAGTAAATAGTCTAATCTTTACTGCTGTTTTATAGCATATTTATGACTTAGTAATAAAGAAAAAAGATAAAATAATCTAATTATATTGTAATATTAAAGTCCTAACATCCTTCACTAAGGGACCCCACAAAAGCATCTCTTTTTAGAGGTGTTTTTGTGTATAAAAAAAATACTACAAGATCGAACCTTGTAGTAAATATAATAATTTAAAAATTAAAAAATAGGAGTACCTTCAGCATAAGATTTAATCTCTTCTAATTTAACTTCCACTACGTCTGAAAAATTAAAACTCAATCTTTCTAAAATCTGAGGTGTAGTTACCCATCTTTTTATTTTTTGATCCAATAAATAAACCTTAGCTTCTCCCTCTGCTCTAATTAAATAATTCTGCGGCAAAGCTCTAATAATTTCTTGACCTACGGTAATTATTTCATCAAATTTGCCATAGGCATCAACCATTGATTGACTAAACATATGTCTGATAGTGCCATTATTAGAAACTAAATAAACTTTCTCGTCTCCTTCAGCACGAATAAATTTTACTAAAGGTATTTCTTGAATCATAGATCCTAAGTTGACAATACTCTCCCAAACACCTCCCACACCCTCAAAAACATCTGGGGCATTAAGCCACAAACGAAAACCATTTAGATTAAGATAAACCTTTTCTTTATCTTTTTCTTTGATGAATTGGACATCATCAATCCCAGAAACCCCTTCATCTTCTTCAAAAAAACGAATAATGGGATCAGGTTCATAAGAGGCAATTGAAGAAAGGCAAAACATAGGGGGCTCGCAAACAATATTAAAAGTTTCTTCTTTCCATGAATCTTCCAAATGCCTAGATTCTACTTGCTCCAATTTAACCCAAAGCAAAAAGTTATTGCCCGATTTATCAGTTGAGTATCCATATTTGTAATCATTATCTACTCCTTCTGGTTGTTCTCTAAATCCATATTTATAATTCTCTCTGTAATGCAAAGTCGCTGAATCTAATATATTTTCTAATGAATCCCATTGATTTTCTTTGTCGTCCTCTTTGATGCTAACTATTGGATAGTGATTGAAATAGTTATAATATTTGTCTAAAACCCTTTTCATTCTATTTAGATTTGACACCCTTCCATTATCTCTATTTCTTGGTCCATTTTCAGAGAGATCTTTTAATTCCGCCCTTAGATATAATTTATTAAGTTCTGGTGATAGGCTAGGATTGGATGTAGCTAAAAATATCTTAAGACGCATTTTTCTAGCAGTAACATTTGGTTCAAAAGCGCTCCCCCAAGCTAAAGGATATTCTCTGATATCGTCATCAAAACTAACAAAAGCTAAAACATGAGTTCCTGATGGTTGGTTATAAATACCTGTCAAAGTCAATGAATAAATGTCTGGATTAAAACGAATGTCACCTGTCCATAAAACACCAGAAGAAACAAAATTTCCATCTCGTTCTTCTAATGTGACTTTTCCCCTTTCCCAGTGAACTGTACTATAATTCCAATCAATAATTCCAGATGAATTAAAATCATATATTTTTTCCACATTTTCAATGGGAATTGGACCCAAAGCAAAAAGCGCCCGAGAAGGGATTATTAAAATAAAAAAGATACTAAAAATTATTATCTTAAATTGCTTCATATCTAGCATTAAAGCAAAAAATAGACCTTTCGTCAACCCTTTCCCATAACCAACCCGTCGGGTTGGTTATGGTTTAAACTCTAGTTTTCTTGATAATGATTAAAATAATTAAAACTATACCTAAGATTATAGCACTAAATATAAGATATGGTTTTAAAGATTCAAAATTAACAATACGGTTATGATTGGAATCTTCTAAATTTAAAAATCCTAAGCTTGCTGAAGGTAAAATATCGGGTTCAGGTATGATGAAATTAATATCTTGATTACTGCGAGGTAAAAGCCTTAATTCATCATTATTTTGATTTAATATTCCTATAATCTCCAAATTATCACCCTCTTGAATAATTGTTTTATTTATTTTAGCGTATTCTTTGATATAGATTGTTATCTCTGATTCTCTATCGCTAATAAAAATTCTTGATCCCGTTTTCTCGAGAACTATACCTTGAACTTTAAATAATTTCCCAACTAAGCTATAATCAATATCTTTTATTTTAATTATTTGAGGTTCAATTATTAATTGACGTTCTAAAATTTCAATATCGCTTCTATCTTTAATGTTAATTCTTTTCTCTTCTCGCGATTGAGAAACAAGGCCCTGAACAGCGATTTTATCTCCTCTTTTTAATCTTGGAAAATTTTTATAATAGGAATAAACTTGGACTCCATTAATATAAAAAAACTGAGATCCTAAAATCCCAGGCTCAACTATTACAATTCCTTCTGTTTCAACTGCTATCCCAATATCTAATTCTTTAACATTGTCTGGCGAAGTATATTGGAAATCAACAGCGAAAACTTGATTACAAAATACTAAAAGACCCAATAAGAAAACAAAAAACAGAATAAATTTTAATTCTTTGTTGTTTGTCATCTAAGCTCTCTTATTTTGTTCTTCTAATATTTTATATCCTGATGACCTAAACTTATTTTTCTTCTGTTTCTACTGGAGGGAAACAAATTGTATTGCCCCACGGACAACAAGATCCGCTAACACCAGAAGGACAATCGGGCTGTTCAACTTCTCCCCAATTACAATTCGAAAATGGCGATTCTCCTGCGTCGCTCGTAGCAGTTGTTCTATAATAATAATCAATATAGGACAAAATACGTTTATCTGTATAACAACAAGCACTGGGGTCAGCTTGTATCTTGTCGCAATTATCATCTGCGACTCCTTCTACATGACAAACAGTACTTAAACTACTTGCTTCATAATCCAATTTAATCTGCTCGGCTGTTTTTGCAGAATTATAAATTGCCAAATTATCAATCAAACCACGAAAAGGGCCCGTATCATTCTCGTTACTTCTCCCTATCCATAAATTATCCTCCCCTAAGGGAATTATAACTCCCACGCATGTTCCGCCTCCTATGCAATCAACATCACTATCACAGAGAGCTCCCGGATTATCCCCACCAGAACAAATAGTATTTAATTCATTAAAATATGATTGCTCGTCTTCTGCTTCTCCATCAATATAGAAAGTAATAATTTTAGCAGAATCATCACGGACAAACACAATATGATGCCAGTTGATATCATTTATCAACCCTGTACTATATTTTACAACAGAATCTGTTTCGTCGCCAAAAATAACAGCCAAACGGTCATCTGCTCCAATTTCCCATCGTAAAAAATGATATTCATCAGCTTCTGATATTTTGTTGTCGGCAAAAACAACATCACGAGTATCGGTTGATGTTCTCTTGATCCAAGCCTGAATTGTCGCTGTTGACGCCTCCAAACTATCATTGCTACCACAATTAATATAATCATTTACGCCGTCAAATTCGCCAGCACTATTAAACTTACCATCAGTGCTTGGAATTGCCCCACTGGCAGTACCATGATTTGCTGGAGTTTGATTGGAAGAATCCCTGACCTCATCATTAGAACCGTCCCAACTAGTTTCATTCATTTTCCACTGAGCCATTAACCCAGTATAATCCATCGCTTCTCCTAAATGACCAATTATCCCAAAATTTTCACTGCTACCTAAAGAATTATAAATATTATATCCATCTACACTACCCTCTGAATCCCAGCTCCATGTCAATTTAATTTCCCCACAAGTATCATCATTAATTGTTGGAACCTCGGGATCGCAAAGCGTTGTTCTCTCCCATTTAGGACCATTAGAATTATATGTTGACCCAATTTCATTATGTGATTGTATCTTATAACAATAACCGGTATTTTCACCTAATCCATCTCCTTGAAGTGAACACTTCCCATATTCATCACAAGCTCCGCTCAGAATATTTCTTTCGGTATAGCTACAAGTATCGCACACGCTTTCTTCAACGTTGTCACAACGCCAATACGTATAACTTTCCGCCCATGTTGATTGATCCCAATATACAAGCAATTGATAACATCCGCCATCTGTATTATCAATTTCTGTAATTTCAAAATCAAATGGAGCTGGCGGATCGCCATAATCATGATCATAATCGTCCCAACCAACACAATATGGGTCTTGCTTATTGTAATCCGCTAATATTTGTGTAGATGTTTTTGCAATACTATATATAGACATATTATCAATCAAACCGTGAAAATATGCGTCTTCTCTTAAAAATCTCCCACCAATAAATAAACTTAGATCATTAGATAAATCACCAACATCACCAAAATCATCAACAGTCCCTGCAACAACTCCATTCAAATATCTAATAATCTGATTATTACTTCTATCAAAAACTATGGTCACATGGTTCCACGTATTAACAGTCAATGGGCTTGCGTTGTCAGTATCTGCCTTATTGTATGTTCCGTCGCTTATAAACCAAGAAATAGATCCATCCTCGTCTATCTGTATTTCATAACCAGCTCCACTTTGACGTTTGACAATTGGCATTGATCCATTAGTGGGAAAACTATTTGGTTTAGCCCAATATTGTATAGTAAAATTCTCTATTGGAATTGCCGTAAAGTCTAAAGTTGCATCATCAGATACTTCTATATAATCGTCAACTCCATCAAATTCTCCAGCACTATTAAACTTACCATCAGTGCTTGGAGTTGCCCCACTGGCAGTACCATGGTTCTTGTCAACCAACGGGCCACTATCCACCACGCCATTAGGAATTGGACCAACGCTATTAGTCCAACTTGGCTCATCCATTAACCAATTAGCAATCAATCCTTCTGTATCCATGCTTGTGTCAGCATATCTATTGGCCATATATCCGCCAACAGTATAAAAAGTATCATAATCATCTAAATAAAGCCCCCAAATTTTACCAGCATTAGTAGAGCCTTGCAATTTTAGCCATCCTCCGTCTCCAAGAGCGACAACCTTAGCCCAACCAGAAATTTCTATCTTGGCATCTGCCCAAATATCTTTAGCGCTTCTGCCAGGGATAAAGCCCGTACTACCACCACAAGACCAAATAGCAACATTATCAATAATGCCATTGAAATGGGTGTCCATGTTTCCTAAATTGTTCTTTTTAGCGCCAATATATAAATCATTATTCTTCTTAAAAAGAGAGTCAGGGGGGATTCCAATAAATCCAACATTAACTCTCGCCCCATCAATAAAAAGTTGCAAAGAGGCAGCATTAGTGCCAATAGTTGCTATATATTTCCCTGCTATATGATGCCATTTTGTAGTATCAGTAATCAATGGGTTGCGACAAAAAGTTCCAGAAACTAGGGGATCATAACAACCAGTATCGGCGGAACAAGGTGTGCTTGCGTCACCCTCTGCTCCCCCAAAACATAATCCTTGAGTTTGGGTAATTGTAGCTTCATTGTCATTTGTATCAGCCACACTAAAATTTAATTTATTATTAATATCAAACCATAAACGATAACTTTTTTGATGACCAGTTATCTCTGTTTCGTCCCATTTCCCAATAATTGTCTGTTCACTACCAATCGCTCCTCTTTTGATCCAACCTTCAATGACCAAATTTCCAGTAACACTTAAACTTAAACTATCTGTTATATCAATATAATCATTTTCGCCATCAAATTCTAATGCATTTTCAAACTTACCATTTGCTAAAACAGGGGGGTTATCAGCAGGCACTAAAGTACCATTATTTGTATTACTAGAACCATCAAAAACATTTATAGTATTCATTGTCCAATGCGCCTTTAATGTTTCTCTTGTCGCAGAATAACAAGGAGCTCCTGGCGCGCTTATATCTAAAAAATCTTCTTCACCATCTCCAGAGCAACTAAAAACGCAAGTACCACTAGGACAACCGTCGTCATTAATACATGTTTGACCGCTATCATTACTACATGTCCATGTTGGCCTACCAACACAGGCCCAAGCAAATGGCCAGCCATGAGGGGTTGCGGTAGCACCACAAGTTTCCCCAAAACAAATCCAACCAACTTTATCTGACCAAGCATAACCAGTTAAAATATCCGCGCTTGTGTTATACGTAACGCCGTATGAATCTCCTTCTAATCCTGTTGGACAGTCTGTTCCCCCCAGACAACAATTTTCAAAAAGATAGTCATAATCAAAGTCATTATAGCAATTCATGGAAATCCATCCCATATTTTCTCCCCATGCCCAACCACGAACATTATCACTCGTTCCCGCTTCCACGCCTTCAAAATTAATTTTCCACCATTCTAAAACTTGCGAATAACCAGAAATAACAAAGACTCCCAGAATAATTAATATCCCAGAAATCAATAAAATCTTAAAACTCTTTTTTCTATGTAATAATTTCAAACCCATTTTTTCTGTTAATATTCTACCTTTAATCCCCCTATGATGAGGTCCGACCTCATCAAATAATAAAAGATAATACTCAATGGAATATTTCTAAGAAAGGGTCGAATTTTAATACAAAACTCGACCCTCGTAAAAAATTTAATCTAATCAATCTGTAATTAGAACTATTTTACATGCATTACGCCAGTTTCACCGCGTCCACGATGACCAGGTACATCACAATAGAAAGTGTAATCGCCTTCAGCTGGAGCCTTAAATGTAATTGCTCTAGTCTCGTTACCTGCTATTCCAACAGCTACTCCCTGCAAACTTGCATCATCAAACTTGAAAACATGTGTTCTGTCTGCTGAAGTTACGGAAAGAGTCACTACGTCACCTGACTTAACATCAAACTCGTTAGGAGAAAAACCACTAGCACTAACAGTCAATTGAATGGCTGTCTCTGGAACTTCTTCTTCTGAAAGAGAGCGAGATTGTTTAGGTGCATCTGGTGATCCAGGTAAAGCTGTATTATCAACTGCTTCTCCTGCTGGTGTTAATACTTCACCATCTTCAGAGACAAGGCTACCTTCTGGAATCACAGCTTCTGCTTCTTCTAATACTTCTAAAGGTTCTTCCATCTCAGGAATAAATTCTCCTCCATCTTCAGGAAGAACAATTTCTTCTCCATTTTCTGGCAATACCTCTCCTTCTGGAGTTAGCTCTGGTTTAGAGTTTAAAAGAATAATACCTAAAATAACCAAGGCAACTACGATAATGATTGTCCAAATTGTGTTATTTTTCATAATTATTTCAAATTACAAATTAATTAATAAAAATTTATTGACCTTTGGAATTTATTTATAAAGCTAAAATATTTACTACTTGAGTGACTATATCACTACTTACATTTTGTGTACTAGTATAAAGAGCTTCTAAGGATTGTTTGTATCCTGTCATAAGAACTAATTTTTCATTTTCAGTAACGCCCTGACTATATACATTATATATATTAACCAACAAAGTGTCCATGTCAGAAATGCTAGAATCTAAAGAAACCTCTGGCGATGACTTATGATCTTTTAATTTCGCAAGAGCCTTGTCTAGGATAGTGGTATCCCCTTCATCTAAATATCTCTTAGTACAATTATTGTAACATAAATCGCCAGCTTCCGCATTAATACTGTTAGCGTCGTCACACTTTTCTCCAGAATCCAAAATCCCATTACCGCAAGCGCTCCTAGAGGCACTACAAGAAACATTTTTGCCTCCATCTATTCCGGCGCATGTCCAATTTGCTGTTGTTCCAGCCTTAGGAAACTCCGGCTTAGAAGAAGTCCCAACTTTACATCCTATATATTTCCCCCAGCTTGTGTCAGTATACGTATAAACATGTTGGTCCGCTGTACCACAAACTCCATTAACAGGAGGAAGCTCTGCGGGCTCAGTATATTCTTCTAATAATCCATTAGCAGCACATTTACTGTTTTGATAACAACCATTTAGTCCAACTTCTAAACAAATAATCTCACACCCTTTCCCATCTGCATCTCTCTTGGCGAAATCCACTCCTGTATCCTTGTCGCCAAGACATCTGCTCGTTTCGATATCCCAAAAACAAGGACTTTTCCTTAAATTTACTTGCGCTCCACAAATTTCAGAATCGGTCTTATCATATTTCCGACAAGTCCAACCTGAGACTGGTTCTTCTTGCGCGTAAGCTCCTTTTATAAAATTCCATCTTAGAGCAAAATTTTTGTTGTTTTCTGAGAGAGCAAGATTATATTTAATGTTAGTAGTATAACTATCCACAAAAGTTTTAGTATCATTGATAAGCTGATAAGCGGTTTGGATGTTGCCAGCCACAACATTAGCGTTAGCATAACTAAACATTGATTTAACCAATACCATATAAGGAAGTTGCCAATCACTGTTTATTAAATCAATTACTTGATCTTCTGTAGAGCTAGCATTTATTTGTTTTTCTAAGCTTACTAAATAATTAGTGTTATAAGAATTAAAATTATTAGTTAACTGCGTTTTGGCCGTAGCATTAATATAACTTAAGCCAGAAATCCTATCTATTTGAGCTTGAACAGCCGCCTGCTTATCATCTATTCTTGCCAGATAGAGAGCTTTGGTGCTAGCTAAAACGACACTACGTTCTACTCCATCACTACTAATAGCCTTAGCGGAATTTAAGCCTACCAAAGATAATAATAAGCTGACAAGAAAAATAAAAGAAAAAACAAAAACTATTCCTAAATACTTAAAATTTTTCATAATAATATATTAAAAAATTAACTAATTATTGCAATTATTCTGTTGGTATTGCTGTATTTTCCTTCAATTGATTCATTAAATTCTCCAAGCTCTCCTTGGTAACTTCTCCTTCTGATTTCTTTTCCTTATCTATTTGCAATACTTGAGCTTCTGCTTCTTCCCTTCCTTGATCAACCTTCTGTTTAGAAATAATTAAAAACAAAACGATTACAATCATTAAAAGCACAATGAGCCAGATATAATTTTTTTTCTTTTGAGACATATTTTTTTAAATTAATTATTAAATACATTATCCTTGCTGCAATTTGGCCTCCAAAATAGCGACTCTTTTCCCCAATGCTTCAAATTCCTCAAAGTCAACTTTTTTCTTAAGACCTCCTTTAATAAAATTTATATCCACTTTCATTATTTCAATATTTTCGGTATTCTTGGCAACCATATCTCTAAGAGCAACAAGTTGTTCCTGAATTCCTAAAATTGATTCAGCTATCAACTTGACCTGCGACTCAAAGCTTTC
>Ga0208904_1002357_pt1 | contig 11999 bp, 8 predicted proteins | sample AntAceMetag02UKB_FD_184774 | JGI IMG/M metagenome (GOLD analysis project Ga0208904, IMG submission 184774) | Saline lake microbial communities from Ace Lake, Antarctica - Antarctic Ace Lake Metagenome 02UKB (SPAdes) (version 2) | ecosystem: Environmental > Aquatic > Non-marine Saline and Alkaline... | reverse complement strand
GCTCCGATAGTTGGACTGATAGAAGCTGAAGTAGCATTAGTAGTACTCCAAGAAATTGAAGAACTGTTTCCTTGAGTGATAGATGTTGGATTAGCAATTAGGGAACAAGTTGGGGCATCAACAGCTAAAACAGTGTTAATATTCAACGAAAAAGCCAAAACCCAAAAGGCAGTTAAAAAAGAAAACACCATTAATTTTAATACTTTTCCCTTCATAATTTCAAGTGAGGATTTGTAAAAATGATTATGATAATAATATATTTTTACATAATCCGAACGCTGGAATTATATGCTCGCTTCATATAATTACTTACTTAATACTATACTTTCGCAAAAAAAACAAGGGTTTTCTAAAAACTTCTATTTTGAGGTTTACTACACCTCAAAATAGAAAACCCCGAATTCGCAAACCTGCAAATTCGGGGTCGTTCTTCGTCTGGGCTAAAGGTACTCAACCTTAAAGTCCAGAAAAATTGAATCGTTTCCAACAACCCAGATTTTGTTGGAATCCCAACCAACGGTTGAGCTAGCAGGAATTGTGATAGCCGCGATTCCGTCCACATCGGTTGTATCTGATGCAGCCGCTGGAAAAGTCACCATTACCATTACCCCTCCTGCAGGTAACCCACTATCATCTTTCACAACAAACAATATCTCTAATGGATTACCAACAAGGGTTTGTGCTACTGGAACACCATCATCCCACCGAGAAGGATTAAGCATTTCAATGGAAGCAGGAGAACTTCCAGCCCAACTAACGATTATCTCCGCCATCAAAGCAGGATAACCAATCAATTGAATACGGAAGACCGTACTACCAGAAGTATCCCCAGCCGTAAAAAGAAAAGAAGCTTGACCATTACCGTCAGTAATACAATAAGTGTTATTGGTGTATTCCCCACCGACAATAATTTGTGTTTCCACATTGGAAATTGGATTTCCCCAAGCATTAAGGACAACAAACACAATACTGACGCCCTCATTAAGTCCAAGAGAAATTTCAGCTTGACCGGCATCGGCAATCATCACTCGGGTCGGAACAGTCGCATCAACAACATACTTAATCGTCATTGACACGGTCGCAATTTCAGGGAAATCCGGTAAAGAAATCGTAGCTGTACGGTCCCCTTCACCATCATACCGAGGAATCCGAAACAGACAAAGACCTTGACTGTCGGTGACGATTTCTTGAACCTGAATTTCATCTTCAAGTTCTCCAGCCCAAAACTCAGAGTAAACAACTCTGACGACCATCCCAGCCACAACTTGGTTGGTTTTGTTCTTGATGATAACTCGCATTGTCTGGTTATCAACAGAGGATGGAACTTGGAGAACATCACCCTGATGTTCAATTTTGTAAGCCGGCTCTACCGGAGGGATCGGTGGTGCAGAATTACCTCCACCACCACCATCACCTCCGCCTCCACAAGCAGTTAAGATTAAAAGAAAAAAGCCTCCAATAATAACCAAAAATAATCCCAATGTTTTTTTCATCTTTGCTCCTCCTTTTTTTGTTTTATCTGGATATATAAATCATAGACCCAATATCTATGATTCTTACAAAGGACTAACTATACGAACACCTTATACAATAAAAATAAAACAAATGCAAGAGTTTGAAATATCGTTGACACCATATTGTCCTTATGGTAAACTTCGCACGATATTATAAATAAATAATATAGACAAATTACAATGCCACCTGAAAATTTACCTATAATAGAAAATAACTACGAGAGCGATTGGTGGGTATTTGAAAGGATATCTCAAAATAAAACCTTTCAAGAACTCAAGAATAATCGTTTTTTTAAGCCATTTAAAACAGATAAATGGTGGAATTTCAGTTTGTCAGTCAAAGTACTTATAATCCTTATCGGTATTGGCTCAATTTTTGCTTATCAAAATAGAGTAGTGATTTTTGACACATTTCCTAACACCATCGCAACAATCAAGGAAATTAACATTATCCCTGAATTACTTACAGGAGTTGGGCTTGATTTAGAATCAAGATATAGCTTATCATCTATCCTTATTTCTCTAGAAAACAACAAGGATGAAAACTTGCCAATAATAATCGACCAAGACACCACAATTGAAAGACCTATTAAAATTTTCATAGATAAAATTTCTGTCAAATCAGATATAATAAACCCAACCAGTTCAAATTTAGAAATTTTAAATAAATCTCTAAAATTAGGAGCCGTACGATATCCTGATTCCGGATCACTCGGTGAAGATAAAAATATATTTATTTTTGGACATAGTACCAGTTTAGAAACAGAGAATGCTTATTACAAAACTTTTAACGATTTAGATAAATTGGTCACTGGTGATGAAATCATTTTACAATCATTTGATAATGAATATATTTACAAAGTATCTTCTGTCTTTATAACTAATACCGAAGAAGGATTAATCAAATTTAATAATAATAAAGAACTGATTCTTTCTACCTGCAACACTTTAGGACAAGAAGAAGAGAGAATTGTTGTAAAAGCTAATTTTATAAAAAAGAATCCTCTTAAAGAAGCACCCGCAACAGCCCCAACACCTTCGACAATTACATCTCAAGCGGGAGAAGAACAAAGCAATGTTTATGAAATAGATAACCAGCCAATTGGAATAACTGATAATAGCGGGCGGGTAGATTTTGAGGCAATAATTAATGCTGTTGGAATTTTTGGAGATAATGACGAATTTATAGCAACTTCTACACCAGGGGTTCATAATAAAATTGTTGTAAAATTTACAGTAGAAAATATCGGGAATAAAAAATCTGAAAGCTGGTATTTCAATGCCGTTTTACCAACTAGCCCCTTCCATATTTTTCACTCAAAATCTCAACAAGCATTAGCTCCTGGAGAAAAAATTGAATTTACAATGGGGTTTGATAAACCAAAAATTGGAGAAAATCAATTAGTCATCATTAATGTAGACCCAACAGGCGGAATTAAAGAATCAGATAAAACAAATAATATCGCTAAAGAATTTATTACAATTGTGGAATAAACAAAAATAAAAAACCACCTGCCTATTAATAGGCAGGTGGTTTTTTATTTTTGTTTATTTCTTATGCATTTAAGTCAACTTGAGCTGTTTGAGCATTCGACTGAATAAATGATTTTCGTGGCGCAACTTGCGAACCCATTAAAACATCAAATGTTCTATCTGCTTTTTGTCCATCTTCTATATAAATCTTTTTTAGTATTCTATTCTTAGAGTCCATTGTTGTCTCAAACAACTCGTCTGGGTTCATTTCCCCCAAACCTTTATACCGTTGAATAGATATTTTTTGTTTCCTTTTTTCTTTATTTTTAGTTTTCCTTTCATCCTTCTCTTCTTCATTCTCCCCTTCTTCTTCTTCATCGTTCTCCTCACTCCCTAAATCACCATTTCCTCCCAATTCTTGTATATATTTTTCTTTTTCATCATCTGAGTAAACATACTTAATTTTTTTCCCTTGGCTAATTTTATACAAAGGAGCTTTAGCAGCAAAAAGAAAACCTCCTTCAATTATTGGCTTAAAATAACGATAAAAAAGAGTTAGTAATAATGTTTTAATATGATCGCCATCTACATCAGCATCTGTAGCAATAATAACTTTATGATATCTTAACTTTTCAATATCAAAAGTATCTCCAATTGTAGTCCCCAGAGCAATCACAAGGTTTTTTATTTCTTGTGAACCCAACATTCTATCTAACCTAGCCCTTTCTACATTCAAGATTTTTCCACGAAGAGGTAAAATAGCCTGTGTTCGTCTATCTCTCCCTTGTTTTGCACTGTTATGAACAAACACTCCCCCAGCCAAAGCAAAATTATGAGTTTCTTTTACTTCTAAATCATAAACACTTATTTTTTCTTTCAATTTGGTAATTCTTTTAATTTTATGATTATAATTTTTAACTGCTTCTAATAAAGCTTGTTCACTATTATTAAAAAATCTTTTATAAATAGTATTATATTTGATAATACTTTTATCATTTCTTTCTTTTCTTATTTGTTCATATAAATCTGAATTAATAATATTTGTTTTTTCATAAACAATTTTCAAAACACTAAGAGCTTTTCGTAAATAAGTTTTATTGTAAGTATTCTTTCTTTTAATTCTAAACTCATCAGTCCACTGTTGTTTTGTCTTTTCTGACCTCCATTTTAACAAATCTTTATTAGACCACTGTTTTTTTGCTTGAATAGATAGATAACCTTTTCTTTCGGGATATTCTTTAAAAGATTTTTCTACTCGTTCAGATTGTTTTATCCTATTATTTTTATCACCCCAATATTGTTTTTGAATTTCATTAAGTATTTTTTTATTAGATTTTCTATATTCAGCATTATTTTGGTAGAATTCCGTAAACTTATTTTTCATAAATTTTTTATATTCTTCATCTTGCCATTGTTTTTTCGCTCGTTTACTCAAAAGAATCCTCATTTTAGGAGTAGACATTATTCGGCTCATTTTTTTCCTAAAAGATGGTAATTTATGTGCTTCTCTTGATTTATTTTTAGCCTCTTCTGTATGAAGAGTCTTCTCTATATGCTTAGTATGATAAAGTAAATGTTCCTCCTTACTTAATCTTTTAAGATTATTTGGATTATTGTTTAATTTATTAAAATCTAAATGATGAACATGTTCATTAATACCCTTAGAATAAACATTTTTATCAAAATTATATTTATCAGAAAGTAAATGAGTAAAAATCCATCTATTATCAACTAAATTAAAAACCAATTCATAACCCTTAATAGTTATCCTTTTACCTAATTTTGATAATCGTCTTCTTAAAGGCATCAATGAATTAACTTCGTCTAAATCCTTTGCTTCTTTGTATGTTCCGTTCCTCAACATGAACTTATGATCTGGGGTACAAACTATTTCCTCCTCATTATCTAATATAATTTTTAAAACTTCCGTACTTTTTTTTGTCATTCTGGGATTTTCAATTAAAGCTATTTCAATATTTCCATTTTTTCCGATAGTATAACAATAATTATCTTTTCCTTCCTTGTATTCTTTTACCAATTTTCTAAAAGAGATATTCCTACCATCCACTAATGCAACTTTCGTATCTCCAGAAAAACAACCACCTGCAGAATCTCCCTCTACTATAAATAGTTCCGATTCCTCAGCACTTTTTGACTGACAATCAGCTAATTTCCCCGGTAATGTCATCCCTTCTAAAGCACCTTTTCTAAGAACACTATCTTTAGCAGCTCTGGCCGCTTTCCTTGCCCTTAAAGCAAGTGTAACTTTATTAATAATCATTCTAGCATCGTCTGGTTTTTCCTCTAGAAAATTAGAAAAACTATCTCCAAAAACTGTTTCAACCATTCCTCTAGCTTCAACACTACCTAATTTTGCTTTTGTCTGCCCTTCAAATTGAACATCGGATAATTTAATAGAAATAACAGCTGTTATTCCTTCAAGGACATCGTCACCTGTGAAATTTTCATCTTTTTCTTTTAAAAAATTATTTTTTCTAGCATAACCATTCAAAGTTCTAGTTAAGGTTGATTTAAAACCAGTTAAATGCATGCCCCCTTCAGAAGTAGGTATATTATTAGCGAAGGTGGTAATACGAGAAGAAATATCATCAGTGTATTGTAAAGAAATCTCTACCGACTCCCCTTTTTCATTAAGAATCTTTTCAATATAAAAGATATTTTTATGAACTGGTTTTTGATATTGATTGTAAAATTTAACTAATGATAAAAGTCCACCTTCAAAATAAAATGTGCTTGAAAGAAGATCTAATTTTAAATCTTTAATATAAAAAGTTTCTTCTTCTATTTTACCTTTATACTCTCTGGCGTCTATTATAACTACCTTCATCCCCTTAACAAGATAGGCCTGTTGACGAAGATGTCTCAAAACAACTTCCCAATTAAACTCAATTTCTTCAAAGATTTCTGGATCTGGTTCAAAAGTAAAAACAGAACCTGTTAATTTTGACGGGCCTACTTTTTTAACCTTAGCTTTTTTCTTTCCTTGGCTATATTCTTGGATATACTTTCCTCCATCACGATGAACCTCAACTTTTGTATAAATAGAAAGAGCATTAACTACAGAAGCTCCTACTCCATGTAAACCACCCGAAATCTTATAGCCCTCTCCCCCAAATTTCCCTCCAGCGTGAAGAGTTGTCATGATTGTTTCTAAAGCAGAAACCTTTGTTTGTTTATGAACATCAATAGGAACCCCTCTCCCGTTATCTACAACCCTGACTCTATTATTTGGTAAAAGTGCCACCTCAACAGTGTCAGCAAAACCACCCATTGCTTCATCTCGTGAATTATCAAATATCTCCCAAATCAAATGATGAAGTCCGTCGGTACTAGTTGTCCCAATATACATTCCAGGCCTTCTTCTGACTGGCTCAAGTCCTTCTAGAACAGAGATATCTTTGGCACTATATTCCCCATTTATTTTAATTTTTTTATCCTTTTCTTTAGCCATATTTTTTAACATTAAATAACCAATATAGACCATTTAATATATCTATATTATAGCAAATTTAAACTCCTCTCGCCACCTTTTTTAACCAATTTTGTGTATAAAAATAGCCATTTTTCGCCAATATTTCTTAAAAGTTTCTATGTCTACGAATAGCTCTTTTCCACTCTCGTCTTGGTAATCTGAATCATTATAATAAAAACCTTTTTTATTATAACCAACCAAGACAATTTGGTGAAATTTACCATTAAATTCGAAAGAAAATCTTCTGGATTTTATAGACACAATGACAGGGCTACCTTCTTTTAAGAAATTCTTTAATTCGCTTTCATCTTCCATCATTTCTTTTCTGTAAGCATCTAAACCAAAACTTTTCACAATTTCCAATAATTTATCATGAATCCAACCATTATTTTCATGATAAGCTTCTTTTTCTAAAACAATTTTTAGAAAATCGTTTATCTCAAGAGTTTTAATCTCATGAAAATCCAAAACCATTTTTAGACACACTAAACCACAAGCTCGTTTTTGCCAGGCCTCATCTTTTACATCTTTATATTGAGAAATATACGGAACATCCAATTTCATAATTTCAAGTGAGGATTTGTAAAAATGATTATGATAATAATATATTTTTACATAATCCGAGCGCAGGAATTATATGCTTGCTTCATATATAACTATCTTACTTTCCATCCGTTTGAATTAATTTTTTCTGTAATTTTTTTCATTATTTTATTTATTTCATCATCTGTTAAAGTTTTTTCTTGTGATTGGAAAACGAGGTTAAAAGCATAGGAAGTTTTGTTTTCTCCCTTTGGGGAATAAGTGTCAAATAATTTTGTTTGTATTAGTAAATCTCCAGCATTTTCTTTAATTACTTTTAATACATCTTTTTCATCAAATTCATTCTGAACAAATACTGCGATATCTCTCAATATAAAAGGATACTGTGATATTTTTTTGAAAATCACAATCTCATCCGAATCTAATTTCAAAACATCTTCGTATGATTTTGGCGTTGGTAATTCTTCAATTAATTTATCTAAATTGATTTCTAATATTTCATCTTCATTAGAAGTTATATATTTTATATAATCTAAATCTTTATTAAAATTGTTTTTAAATAAATTATTTATATATCCTTTTATATCTTTTGATTCTCCTTTATTCAAACTTTTTGTTGAAATAGATTCTGTAATACAAAAAGAAGTATATTCTCCATCAATATTTGGGAAAACTTTTCCGATTTCAAATATTTTAATTTCATCTAATCCTAATACTGGAGCGTTTTTAATATTTAATTCCAAACTTTTCCGTAAACCATTACTTAAATTAGTTCTCAAAAAACCTAAATTACTAGCTAATGGCTTCTGAACTTCCACATTACCTTTTTCTCCAAAAGTATAGGTCTGAACTTCGCTAAAGCCAGCTTCAACTAAAATATTTCTTATTTTATTAGTATAATAAAAAGTTTTATTTATTTTTGGTTCAAATATTTTTTCTACCGTAGCTGATTCAATATTTCTGTAACCATAGATCCTTCCAATTTCTTCAATCAAATCTTCCTTTATTCTCAAATCTAATCTTTCATGTGGAACTGTCACTACATATCTTTCAGAATTATCAGATATCCTTCCATAACCAATAATATCTTTAAACAACTTATTACCTTCCAAATCAACTGTCATCACCCCTTTATTCTCGTTATAACGAGAAGCAAAAACTATTTTTCCATCCCCTAAATATAAACCAACATGATCAATCCCTCTCTCTTCTTTACTGCCTTTCAAAAACTCAATGGATTCATAAAATATATTTCCTTCTCCTGTGTTGGAAAAAATTAAATCCCCTGGTTGTAAATCTTTCTCTGTAATTTTTTCACTGAAAAAATATTGGTCAATAGAAATTCTTGGAATAGCCAATCCTGCTTGAGCAAATAAATAAGCTGTAAAAGATGAGCAATCAAATTCATCTGGAGCGTCAAAGGAAACACTAGCTCCGTGACGGTAGGATTTACCTTCCAAGGTTAGTGCTAATTCTAAGACCTTATCAATTGGATTTACTTTTTCAAACCTGCCTGCCGGCGAGGTAGGCCTGCCTGCCGGCAAGCAGACCTTAAAATCAAGTCTTTTGAGAATGTCCTCAATCTCATCACTAGAAAGGTTTAATCCTAATAATCGATTCACTTCTTGAATTGAAACCCCCACTTTATATTGATTTGCTTTTCTCGGATAAACTTCCAAGATATCTTCGGCTACTTTTCCGCCCGCTATTTGTGATATTAATTGAGACAACCGTTCTACGGCCTCCTTTACTTTATCTGGTGAAATTCCATTTTCAAACCGTACAGATGCATCCGTTCTCAACCCTAATTTTTTTGATGTTTTTCTGATGCTTGTTTGATTAAAATTACAAATTGATAAAACAATGTTTTGGGTGTTTTCGTCTATCCCAGAAACTTCCCCCCCTTTAATTCCAGCAATATCAAGAGCTTTTTCTTTATCAGCAATAACGACAATATTTTCATCTAATTCAAACTTCCCTCCGTCTAAAGTAGTAATTTTTTCTCCCTCTTTTGCCTTTCTTATAATAAATTTCTTTACTCCAACTCCAGCAATTTTATCAAAATCAAAACAATGAACTGGCTGTCCGGTCTCCCACATTACATAATTAGTGATATCAACAACATTATTGATTGATTTTTGTCCAATTGATTCTAATTTTTCTTTTAACCATTTAGGAGATTGTCCAACTTTTACATTCTGAACCAATCTTTTGGTAGCACAAGGAACTAAATTAGTGTCATCTACTGAAAGTGAGATATAATCTGAAGATTTCAGCTTTTCTTCAACTTTAAAATTTTTATCTTGCTGTTTTAATTTTAAACCAGTCAAAACTGAAATCTCTTTAGCTATTCCTTGATAACAAAAACAGTCATGGGAGCGATTAGGCAAAACATCGATATCGATTAAATCACCTCCTTGACCGTCAGTATGATTAGGTTCCACACCATCAATTTCAAAAGCACGAAAAGTCAAAACTTCCGCCAACTCTTTGATATTTGACAAATCCTTTTCGAAGTATTCTTGTAACCATTTGTATGAAAATTTCATATATATTGCTTTTTAAAAATTTATTGTTTATAATTATGACATAACCATGAAAAGGGCCCGATGGTAGTCAGTTTCCATTTAGGGGCCTTTTCTTTTTCTCCACCATTTTCTTCAGACTATTTAAATAAGTAATCTCACAATATAATCGTCTTATTAGATAAGATAATTTTTTGGATGGAGAAACGACCTTAATATTTTTACCTTCATTTTTTGCAAATTCTAATAAACAAGCAAAATCTCCATCACTTGATATTAAAACAACATCATCTAAATGTTCTCTTATTATATCAACTGTTGCTTTCAAAACTAATTCAGCATCACAATTTCCTTTTATTTTTCCTTTAGACTTTAAGGTTTTTTTAAAAATAATTTTATACCCAATTTTTTCTAAAAAATCATATAAATCTTTTTGTTCTTCTACAAAACCTATAAAAAAATAAATTTCCTTAGTTTTAAAATTCTCGCTAATCCATATATAAAATCTTTTATAATCAAAAACCCAATCAAGGGATTTTGACCCTCTATACAAATTCGCTCCATCTATATAAACTCTAATTTTATTATCAATTTTCATTTTTTCTAATTAAAATTGATTTATTAATCTTAGGTCTCCAGAATAAAGTCGTCTAATATCATCTAGACCATGTCTCAACATGATAATTCTATCCAAACCTAGACCAAAGGCAAAACCTTGATACTTTCTACTATCAATTCCGACATTATTTAAAACATTAGGATGAACCATCCCGGCTCCCAAAATTTCAATCCAACCACTATGAGAACAAGAAGGACAACCTTCTCCTTTGCAACGGAAACAAACCATATCTACTTCTACACCAGGCTCCACGAAAGGAAAATACCCAGGACGAAGACGAATAACCACATCTTCTCCAAAAAGTTTTTTCAAAAAAGACTCAAGAGTTCCTTTCAAATTTGCTAAAGTAATATTTTCTCCCACCACCAAACCTTCACATTGATAAAATTGAGCATCATGAGTTACATCAGTGGCTTCATTTCTAAAAACCTTACCCGGTACCACAATAGCGAATGGAGGTTGATTATTTTCCATATAGCGAACCTGCACAGGTGAAGTATGAGTTCGTAAAAGTTTTTTAAGCTTACTGGGTTTCAACCAAAATGTATCTTGCATATCACGAGCAGGATGATTTTTCGGAACATTCAAAGCATCAAAATTATGATATCCATCTTCAATTTCTGAACCGCTGGCCACTTCAAAACCCATCTCAGAAAAAATGTCAGAAATTCTCCGAATTGTTTGAGTAATTAAATGTAAATGCCCTTCTTTCTTATTCATTCAAAATTTTATTAAACACTAAGGCTAATTATATCTAAAAACAACGATTTTTCAATGGCTTACTTTGATAAAAAGGGTGCTGACCATTTTTCCCTTATCTTAAATTTACACCAAGGTCTTTACAAATTTTCTTAACAAGGAAATCATTAATCTCTTTATGTCTTGGAACAGTAGAAGTCCTACCTATTCTGATATTATATGCAAAGCATATAATTCCATCGTTCGGATTATATGAAAATTCATTTTCATAAATCCTCACTCGAAATTATAAAAAACAGAGTGTTTAGCTCCTTCTCTCAATAAAATACAATTATTACTACTTAAAAATTTTAGAAAACTACTTCTTTTCATTTTTTTAATTAAGTTGTCAAAACAACAGAAAAAGGTTCTCTTTTTATATCAACAGATTTCCCAAAAGATAGATTTTTATTTACTTCTAAAATTAATCTTAAAGCATCTTTAAGATTAACTCGAGCTTCTTTCATTGTTTTTCCTTGAGTATTAACTCCCGGAATTTCTTCAATCCAAGCATTTATCCACCCGTCTTGTTTTTCATATACAGCTGTAAATTCTCTTTTCATATATTTATATATTACATTTTTGTTAAAAATATAACAAGTAAAATTTGTGCACTTTGCTCACGGTCGTGAGTAAAGTGTACAAAGTAGAAAGTGAAAAGAATTATTAAGTTTACTCTTGAAACTTGACTGATATTTTATAAACATAATTTACTTGACTTTTTTTTACAGTTAAATATAATGTAAGTATTAGTGCTTCTTCGGAAGCTTCGAGAAATCCCGCTTCGGCGGGATTTCGATTTTTCTACTCATACTCACCAGAAAAAAAGTCAACAACAGTCCTTTTTATATTTTTAAAATCATTTGAATTCGCTTTACCTATTTTCCTTAACAATCTTTTTGTACTAAAAACCCTAACCTGCGATAAACAAACTTTTCCTTCATTTTTATTTTTATCATTTCCAAAGGTGAATTTTATATAAAATTCACCTTTTTTATCTTTTGAAGTTACAGGAATACCAAAAAATTGTTTATTATTTATTTTTCTTAAAATCAAAACAGGTCTTTCAAAATTTTCATTTTTTCCATCCATTT
>Ga0208904_1002349_pt1 | contig 12031 bp, 14 predicted proteins | sample AntAceMetag02UKB_FD_184774 | JGI IMG/M metagenome (GOLD analysis project Ga0208904, IMG submission 184774) | Saline lake microbial communities from Ace Lake, Antarctica - Antarctic Ace Lake Metagenome 02UKB (SPAdes) (version 2) | ecosystem: Environmental > Aquatic > Non-marine Saline and... | reverse complement strand
AAAATAAAGGTTGACTAAACCCTCATCTAAACCATCTGTTGTTGTTGAAATATAATCAGATATTTCTAATTTTCCATTATTTAAATTTGTAAAGTTTGTATTGATAATAGTTCTGCTATCTGAAATCTTATCAGAACCATCTATTGTTGTAATAGATGAGCCAAGCATAGCACCATTACCAACTTCTGGTTCAAGTGTGCTTAAAAACCAACCCCATCCAGTATTAACTGAGATGACGAAAGCTGTTGCTATTAGCAATGATATGCCAAATAATTTGAGTAGTTGTTTATGTTTTTTTATCACGGTTTTGTCCGCTTACTATAGGTGGTTGTTGGTTTAGTTCTTTTTGTATAATTAACAGCGTTTAACATCTCCCAAGTATCTGGAGTGTCCTCCCAAGCTCTATCCATATCTGCCCACGTCCAATCTTTCTTCCTTAAACGTTTAACATAAGTAGTTGTTGGTTTTGTGCGTTTTGTGTATGCCATTATTTATAATTCTTTTTATAATATTTACTTCTAAATTGTAAAACTTTGTCTGAAGCTCTTGTTGAATAAAATGCTTTCATTTGGCTTATAAGTCCACCTATTCTATCTTTACCTCTTATTGATGGTCCATATAATTCATCCTTACAAAATCTTATTAAATCTGAAGAACTATGTTTAACTCCGTAATCTAATGAAGCTCCAAGTGATATTGTTCTATGAAATGCGTCTTCAAATACTGGTTCTGCTGTATTTCCAGCTATAAATGTAGCTGACCCTACAAAAGCAGAGAAAGGTAATACTTCTTTTGTGTACCAAATCTTTAATCCAGTAGTTCTGTTTGTATCTGGAACTGGATAAAGAAAAAAAGAATCATCAAATGTTCCATACTCTGGTGATGTTTCTGCCCATCTTCCATTTATTTCAGCAGATGTAGCTACTGTCTTATCTATACTATTAATATCCATTGGATTAGCTCTGTTGAATACTCCGTTACCATCGTAATCTACTTCTATACGTTTAATCTTTAAAATATCTGTAGGAAATGTATATTCCTGTTGAGAAGCTACTAAATCAGTAGTTGCTATTTCACCTTGAAAATCCCACTCATCCATAGAGTCAAGTATCTCAACGACCATGCGGTTATGCCAAAGATTAGCATTCCTTGTTTTGTTTTCAACTGTATATGAGGCTGTATTTGTATTACATAGATAGTCTATGTCTTGTAATATGCCTTGTGATGTTGCTGTATTATTCCATTGCATTTTATTTATCCGCAATTACATTTTTATATAAATTTGCCCATCTATGAGCATGTTTATCAAAATCCCATTTTTTCTTAACCCATTCGTAAGCATTGTTAGCTATTATCTTACGTTGTTTTTCTTCTTCAATTAAGAACGAAATCTTATCGAACCAATCTTTCTTGTTTTCTTTAGCTACTAATCCAGTGACTCCGTCTTTAACTGCTTTGTATAAAAATTCTGAATATACTCCTGCTATTTTGTTAATTGAGTATTCTCCAAACTTACATTGTGATTTGCACCTTGCAAACGGTTCTTCTACTACTGGTGCTATGGCTATATCTCCCATTAATGAATTAAGTTTTGATGACCATACCTCCATTGGTGCTCCTAAACTGAACTCGTATTGTTCTGGTGGTAGGTCTGCAAATAGCTGTTCTCCGTAGTTGTAACTTACCCATTTGTCTGGACTGTTTGTTCCACCAAATCCACAACATACAAACTTAACGTTCTTATATTTATTTAAAATCTTCTTAATAACTGGTGCTATAAACTGTAAATCCATCTTATGTGAATTACCACCAGCCCATATTAATCTTATCTTATCTGATGTATTTTCCTTTAATGGTTTTTCCCAGAAAGACATTTCATAATAATTAGGAAGCACTGTTATATTACTATTAAACCACTTATAATGATTTTTTAAAACTTTTGTTGTACAAGTGATTGCATCTGCTTTATATAGGCAATAATATGTTAGGAATGTTCTCCACCAATTCATACTTTTATAAGCATAATGAGTTTTAGGTACTTTATCCATCATATCATCTAACTCATAAACAATCTTTGCTCCTGCTTTATGACATGAATTTATAAAAGATGGTGAATAAACCATTTCTACTACAACTAAGTCTGCCCATTGTAAATCTGCATCTGGTATTCCACCAGTTGTTCCAGCTTTTAATCCTCTAACCTTACAGTCATTTCCTTGTTTAGCCATATATCTAGCTTGTGGAAGTATGCGATATAAGCGACTTCCTGTTGAATTGTGAACAAATAAAATTTTCATATTGAATTAATTCTTTGATATATATATTTACCTAATAGGAATAACCCCATTACGACTATAAATACAATCAATCCTTTTAAGTTATTTATTAAAAACATATTCTCCTACTGTCTTAAACTTTGCATCTGTTGGCATATTTAATAAGTTAGGATAACACGTATCTAAGCCATTATTAGTCAACCATATATGTCCGTGTGCCTTGAGTGTGTGATACTTGGGTAGTGGTTCATCTATGCTCCAGTTCCAAATATATGTTGGAATATCTGTATATGTCTTTGGATTATTTCTGTCTATTGCTAATGTATATCCATTTTCTTTAAGAACTTCTTCTGCTTCTTTGCTTCCTTGCCAATGTGGGAACTTAAATACTTTTATGTAGTCAAGTCCTAATACATTACCTAAGCAATTCTCTGTTGCTTTTAACATCATTCTAATAACTTCCTTATCGTTTATTAACCATTCTCCCTTATAGTGAGCAAATCCATGTGGTGCTATTTCTATCCATGGGTTTTCTTGTAAAAGCTTTCCCCACTCCTTAAACTTTTCTATCGTTACTTTCTTTGTCATTAAATCTTTATGAAACGCTGGAGTAAAACATGTACACTTAAAGTCTGGGTAATGCTCCTTTAACTTGAAAAGCATATCCATTCCTGGTGTTGTGCAATTTAAGTCATCTGTATCTAAAATTATTGTTTGTTTGCTACGCATAATGTTACTAAGTCATTAAAATTAATATCTATTTCATTAAAACCAACTTCTTCTAATAATCTATTTATACCAGCTGGTGTTATTCTCCAGTAATCATCCCAATCTTGCCATCTTCTTGGTCTTTGAACATCTTGGTGAAAGGGATACATGAATGGGCAATCTACTATAGCAAACTTATTTGTTATTCTATATATCTCGCTCAATGCTTTCTTGTAATCCCATATATGTTCTAATGCCTGTGTCATTATCACTAAATCGTATTTATTGTCTGGTATATCGTTATCTGTTATATCAGCCACTATATCTGGACTCCACTTTGGTTCTATATCCATAGTTGTCCAATTATTACCTTGTCCAAAGAACTTGTAACTTCCGCTTGGTTTCTCATCTCCTGCTATTCCAATTTCAAGGATACTCCATCCGCTTGGGTTTAGCTTTACTGCATATGCTTCTAAATTTGCATTTAGAAAGTTTCTTAATATTGCTGATTGTTCATCTTGATTCATTTTATTGATATTGCTGTAAACCAATATTTATATGTTATTTTTTTTGTTATTATGTCAAGCATTACTGGTGGCAATGACACTCTACCTCCGCCAAAGTATTTAGTCATTAATACAGAAAGTTCATCTGGTGTCCATTCTTGAACGTGTTCTTCTGATATAAGTCCTTCTTTGTTTATTAGATTTTTCCAAGGAGTTAAAACTATAGCTATTCCACCCTTCTTTAACACTCTTTTTATTTCCATTAAGTGTTTGTCTGGGTCATCTAAGTGTTCAATAACATCTGACGAAACAACATAATTAAATGAATTATCTTCAAATGGAAGTTCTTGAGCATCTCCAACCACGAAGTCAATATCCATATTTATCTTATCTGATAACCCTTTAGCTTTTTTAATTGAGAATTTACTAAAATCCATTCCAGTTACTTCTAGGTCTATGCTTCTTGCCTTAATATATCTACAAAAGTGTCCCAATCCACACCCTATATCAAGTAATTTTCCAGTAAAACCTACAGTAGCACCAAGCTGACCGAACTTAGCTCCATTCCATCTCCAATCGCATTGTGTTATTAGTGTTTTTTTCTTCTCATAAAATCTGTATTCATCTTTGAATTGCTTATCCCAGAACTTGGGTGTGTTAATGTTCATTTTTAGTAGTCTTTAGTTTCTTTTTAGCTTCTTCATATTCTGGATACTTATTAGCTTGTCCTGATGTTGAGTCAATGTGTTCTACAATTATGTTCTCGTGGTATGCAAGTATAAATCCATTATTAACTGCATACTGACTAAACACGTAATCCTGGTCTCCATGTAAGAAATCTTTATCTTCCCATCTGAAATTCTTATAAATCTTTGCTGGTGCTACTTCGCATATTCCACCTAAGTGAGGAGCTAATCCTAAAAAGTGTTCTCCTACATAAACATATTGTGTTCTTGGAACTCCACCTGGATTATCTCTTAATCCCTCTACTCTTGGAGAAAGCACAAAGTTTCTTTGGCTTTGATAAAAATTTACAAGTTCTACTAACCAATTATCTGTAATAAATTCACAATCATTATCTACTTTAATTATAAGCTCGTAATTATCTCCAATCATATCAAGAGCTTGGTTGCTTCCTTTACTGATACCTACATTCTTTTTGTTATATTTTGTCTTTGCTTTTCCATCTAACCAGTATTGAGTACCATCATCGCTTCCGTTATCTACTACAAACCAATCAAAGTTATATCCAGCTTTATCTTTCATTGTTTTATACATCTTCTTTGTATAATCGATTCTATCCATTGTTAGTGTGAATATAGCTACTTTCATATCTGGTCTTTCTCCGTAAGAAGTTTTGTTTGGATATATTGGACAATTATCTGGACTAAATGTTGGAAGTATCTGACCTGTCTGTGGGTCTCTTTCACTACTTTGTTTAAACTGATTACAACCTTCGTGGATATGATAATCAGTAATTATAACTGGTATCCTTTTAAAGTTAAATCCATACTTGGCTAATCTAACCCATAAGTTCCAATCTGCGAACTTCATTAAATCCTCATCCCAACCACCAATTTTTTCAATACATTCTTTACGTATAAGAACATCTGATGTATCTATGTAATTCATTCTGCTTAATTCCATAGCATCGAAGTCTCTTGCTACACCCATCATCTTTTTTCGTTTTCCAGAATCGTCTATAAGCCATCTATCTCCATAAATGATGTCATTTTTTCCTATATATTTGTAAAGAACTTGCAAATGGTCTCTTAGGTATTTATTATCGTCATCTAGGTATGCTATTAAATCCGTTTTAGCTGCTTTTGTACCTTCGTTTTTAGGACGTGTATGCTGCCCAAAATTAGACTTACGCCTAATATACCTAATCCTACTATCTTTATTAACCATTTTTTCACAGTATTTTTGTGTTTTGTCATTTGAATGGTCGTCAACAATTATTAATTCCCAATCAGTAAATGTTTGATTAAGAACTGATTTAACTGCTCTCTTTAGTTTGTTAACCCTATTATAGGTTGTTAGTATTACACTTATTTTTGACATAATGTTTTAATACTGAAGCGAAGGCTATATTCTTTGACCAGCGGAGGGGTTTCAGGATATAGCCCTCACTACAATATCCGCTTAAATTACTTTGTCTCTTTTTAATCTTTCTAAAAATTCTTTATTTCTTTTAGTTATAAAATGCTTTACAAACTGTTTTGGTGATATTATTTTTTTATTCATTAACATCAATCCAACTCCAGTCATACCCTTATGTGGAATTCCATCTGATGTCTCATATCCTTGGTCACCACGCTTATCGTTTATGTTTGACCAACCTTTTATTCCTTTTAATCCGTGTGGGATTGAACCTAACCTTTTATTACCAAAATACAAAACGCTTACATCTCTATTTGTCTGTTTGAACTTCTCACCTGTTTCTTTGTTAAGATAAGTCGTTTGAATATCTCTTATATTTATCTTTGAATTAAATTGTTGTAACCATTGTTCAAACGTTTTCATTATTATCATAATCTAAAAAAATCTTTTATTCGTTTATATATTCCTTTTGGCATAATATTATCATATTTCCTTACGGAGAGGAGACCGAAGCCTCCCCTCCAAATAAGTTTAGTCACCCATTGCAGCACCTGATTCAAGTCGGACCATTCTACTAGAATTTAATTCCTTAGTAGCAAATCCCATCTTGTAACCAAATGTTCCATAAAGGTCTAATGAAGAAGATGGTGAAGGGTTCTTGATAATGGTTTGAACATCTTGGAATTGTGAAACTCCATAATGCTCTTCGCCAAATACGTAAGATTGATAAACGTCTGTTGAAGCTGAACCAGAAGCAACCATCTTCAATGCTTGATTGCTTTGGATAAACTCAACACCATTTAATACTCCTGCGACACCGTTTCCTCGTCCATTACTAGCTGCGTTTGTGCCTCTTAGGTCTCTCAAACCACTTTCAGTATGCTTTAATACTTCCTGCCAATGAGCTGTATCGGCTTGTAGGTCGTATTTTACATCGCTGTGAATAACACCACGATATAATCTGTCTGAAAAAGGCTGTGCATTACTAGATTCTAATGTGTGAACGGCTTCTCTTATTTCAGCCATATCTACATCAAAAGAACCATCTGTTGCGATGCTATTTCTAGCAACAGCAGTTCCAGCATATTGAACGCCACCATTTGCTGTAAAACAAGCGTCACGGATTTCCGTGTCAACTTCTAAAGCAGCTGAGCGAGCTAGTCTTTCCATAACTTCTACTAATGATTGAGGAACCCAAGTCCCTTGAAGAATATCTGATAACTGAACTGTCTGACCATACTGTGCCAAAACGGCTGTCTGGTCTCCAGCAGATAAAGTATTCTCTGTTGGGTCTGTTCCTTCTGTTAATGCTCCTGCGGCAGAGAAGTCTTGCAAACTTAACCAGTGAACTAATTCACCACTGTTTCGTGGATGACGTCCCATTAGACCCCAACCTGCGAAAACTAAGTTTGAACGAAGTTCATTGACGAAAACCTTGTTGTAGTATTCTTCAATTAATTCGCCTTCTGTGCTGATGCTTGAAGCTGTTAACCCCATTGTAAAGTTTTTCTTTAACCAAATAGTTAAATTTTTAAACATGTGTTTTTCCGCTTACTGATTGCGTGAAATTGGTTCATTCCAGGCGTTAGTTGATTCAACCAACTTTCTTGCGTCTTCTAAGGGCATATTTTTAAATGCCTGTTTAGTAATACGCTCTTTTCCTTTTGGTAGTCTGCCGCTTTCAACATAAGTTGGGTTAGCAGCTTGATGTTTTTTGGTCTCAAGTTCAACGACCTTTTTTAACGAAGAGTTGTTGAAGGCTTCATTCATAGATACTCCTTTTGACTTAGCTATTGCTTGAACTTCTTCAGCAACAGACTTTGCTTCAGGATTCTCTATTAAGAACTCCATTTTTGAAACTTTATCCATCGTGATGTTTCCAGCTTCGGTAGAACGCTGTTCTGGTGTTTTAATTGCTTGTAATTTGTCCCATTCTGCTGCCTTAGGACCAAGCTTTCCAACATAAGAAGTTTGCTCTTCTAAGCCCTTTTGGGCTTCACCAACGCTTTTGTAATCACGACCCATCAATTTATTAACTTCCTCAAGGCTGAAATGCCCCTGCGGAGAAACATTTTTTTCTCCTTCTCCAGGGCTAACGTTCTGCCCTTGAGGGTCGGTTTCTAAAGGTTTGTTTTCCATAATTTTTTACGCTATATATTCCGCTTAGCTATAACCTTGCTAAAGGCGACCTTTTCCGCTTCATATTTTTTCTTTTTCCGCTTCTACTTTCCTTATAATCATCTGAACAAATTCATTAACTCCTTTTGCTTCTCTTAAATCCTTACAGTTGCTCCAATCATAATATGTCTTAGCCGTATATTCTAATAGCTTTCTCATTGTTTGCCAATCCTTATTATTTATTTCAGATAATTTATTCATATTTTATTCTCCTAGGTCTCTATGTGGTAATGCCATCCAAATTGAACTTGTTGCTCCTGTTTCCCAAAATGTTAATCTTGAATAATTTGCTGTTATATTTGGTAGTGGAATTTGAAACTTATTTACATAACTATCATCCCATTCATTGTAATCAGCTAATGTTGTACTTGCATGAGTTGTCATTGTGCTACTAGCTGTTCCATTATAATCTCTCTTAGAATATTTCTGTTTATATACTTTATAAAACTCATCACTAGTAATTAGGTCTGGAGTTGATGTTGAAACATTTTCTCTAAACCAATCTATATTGTCATAACTAGATTCCCAGTACCAATTTAATACTGAATCCGTACTTGAACCTCTCTGTCTTACTAATATGTTTCTATCTGTTTCGTCTATACGACTTGATTCAAAATCCCAAGTAGATGTTGCTACATAACTATTTGAACCAGCAACATAAAGATTTGTTTCTGTTGTAGTAGCGTTATCATCGTTAAGATAGATAGCTGATACAGCAGCATTCTTTTGGTATTCACCAAAATCTTTAGCGGTAAAATAGTTATATGTGAAATAACAAGCAACCGCCAACACTATTATTCCAATTGTTATGATTATTTTTTTCATAATTTATTTCCGCTGTTTATTGTTGTGCCGCAGCTGTGGGTACTCCCCTTGTAGCTGGTTTAGCTTTAGGACTTAAAGTTCCTTCGGTATTACCCCTTTGGAACTCCGTCTGTGCTGTGGGGTTCTGACCCCCTGTTGATTGTGACATTTGTTGTTCTCTTTGAACTTGTGGGTTCGTTGAAAATCTTGAACCACTTAATCCCATTATTTCAGCTACTTCTCTGGCTAAAGCTTCTGAGTCCATACCAGGAAGTCTCGCTTGGATTAAATCAATTAAGTTACGTGTCATAACTGCTTTATCAAATTTCTCATCTGTCCATTCAACAACTACGTCATAATCTACATCAAAGTATTTCTTTAGAATCTTAACATCTCTATCCTCTCCCATTTTGTCAAGGTCTTCGGCTAGTGCATCTTTAAAGATGGTCATTTCCTGTAATGTTGGAAGTTGTCTTTTCTTAACTAACTCGTTAACAATCTTGTTGTTGTAAACTTCTGTTATAGCGATGTCGTCAATCATCATTAGGTCTTTTGCTTCTCCAGTAATTCTTAATATCTCTCCGTCTTTTAATGAGTCTATAACTAAAGGAATGAAGTGTCGTTTCATTAACCTTTCTAGGAACATTCCGATATTCTCTTGTGTTAGTGCGAAAGCAGTTCTTGAACCTTTATCTTTGAGGACGGCTGTTGTAGCTGGAAGTGATGGTGCTAAACTTTCTACATCATGAGTTCCAGTAACTCTTTCTGCCATACCAATAATCTCTGCAGGTTCTTGATATGATGAGCCGTTAACATCTGACTCGTTCAATTGTTGAATGTCGTCCATGTTATCTACTGGTATAGCTCCACCTGATTTAATGCTTTCTAACATCTGACGTGTAATACCAATTCCTTTACGGTACTTGTATTTGCCAGTTAGTTTATTCATTAACTCATCTCTGCGAATATTAACTACTGTATTTAACCAGGACTGAAGTCCTTTAATCATTTCTGCTGGAGGTCTTCCGTGCCATCGGTTAGGTACTCTCTTGTACCAACATTCCTCATAAGGTTTGAATGGCTTGGGGTCTGCTTCTATTTTATGAATTACTAATATTTGGTCTGATAATCCAGCTGTGCTTGGAGATTGGTTCTCTGTTTTTGGTTGAGCCGAAGCTATTATCGTTCCAGAAATCCATTTATCTTTATCTTCTTTTTTACCAGTAATAAGGTTTTCTGGAATAAGTCCCCATCTCTCATAGATTGTTGCTGTAGGAACTGAACCTTCACTATATTGAATTAGTTTCTTATTATCCCAATCCATCTTTCCAACTTCTTCAATTGTCATTATAGCACGTTCCATAACAGGAACATCGTGAAGTGAACGAGCTGATGGGTCTATAATGAAGTTGAGTGGGTCAACAATACTTAAATGAGGTAAGTTACGTTTGTGTTCTGGTGACCATCTCTTTACACACTTAGCAATAGCTGTGCCATCAATAGTTAGTCTTCTGATAATGTCATTAAGAAATTCTCCAAATCCAACCATTCTCATAAAGTGAAGTGTTAGTAATCTAACTAACTGTGCTGGTTTTGAATCTTTAGCTTGTGGGCTTTTAATAACGATGTCTTTTGTGTCAAGGTCTATATTTTTAACAATAGTTTCTACTGTCCATTCAGTTAAAGGTATCCAGAGCTTCTCTAGCTTAGTATCTGGGTCTATTGGGTCTTCATAAACTCCATAGTAATTCTTACGATAGTTGTCTATCTCTGTTCTCATAGAGAAAGTAACATCGTCTGATACTTGTAAGTTAATGTTCTCCCACGCATTCTTTTCACGTAGGATTAAATCCATAGCTATTTTTTCTTTGTCTGAAGGGTCATAATTGTATATTTCCATAAAATTACCGCTTAATACTTAGTATGTCTAAAAATCATTGGTTCTCCGCCACCTTTAACTGGGTTCTCATTTAAATTCCATACACATAAGGCTAATGAGTTAACTGAGTCATCGTATAATCCTTCTGGAGCCGAGTATTGAATGTTACCACTATCAGTCCTCTTATAACCAAATGCTTCTATTTCGTCTACTAAAGTGTCAATGTGAGGTATTGTTATACGTTTTTGCTCTATAAATATTGAAAGTTTGTCTATTAATTGACGTTTGCTCTTATTTGTGTACTTATAATCATCTATACATAGTCCCATGCGTCCTAAATCCTCTGTGATAGGGTCTCCTACTCCTGTGGAATCAATTACTACTCTAGCGTGGTTGTATTTCTTGGCTGCTTCATATATACGGTCCTTCTGTAAATTCCAGTCGATGTCTTTAAATCTGTCGTAGTGAACTAATTGATGATTGGACTTATCTATAACTGTAATTACTGTAAAGTCCTGGTACTTGCCTAAATCCACTCCCATTGCGTAAAAATGACCGCTCTTAGCGTCTTCGAGCTTACCTCCGATAATCTTATCAACTCCACGGAAAACACTCGCAGCGTCCCTTAGACAGATTGCTCGGTATTCTTGGTCAAATACTGTCTTAGGTAGTCTTTTTTTCTCTCTTTCCCATTCATCCATTGGGAAATATGGGTTATCACGGGACTCAAAGTGAAAATCTGTACCATCTTCCTCGTTTTTATTCTTAAGTCTCTGTTTAAAGAACCAATTCTGCCCAAAAGGGGTAGAAATCATGATTGCTTCACCTTTTCTGCTAGTTAAACGCTGAGATATGTAAGAATCGTATATTTCTCCCTTCATTCTGCTACATTCGTCCATGATTACTAGGTCTAGCTCTTCTCCTAATAGACCTGTAGGGAACTCTGCTGACTTACACTCTATCCAAGAGCCTAATCTAGGCATCCTTACTGCTAGTTTACCCATAACACGGGTAACTTTAATCCTTCCTCTCTTTAAATCCTCTGGGAATCCATTATTTAAAAATATATTAAGCCAGTTAAAGACTTTCTCTGCTAATGAATGAGTCGGTGCTACTATCCATGTATGGGTGTTTTTATTAAAAAGCTTCTTTAAGGCGATATAAGCACATAACTGTGACTTACCGAACCTTGTACCAGCACATATTGTTGTAAAACGTTTCTTACCTTGTAATATCTCTAGCTGTCCGTGATGTATCTTTTTCTCTCCTGATATGCAATCTCTTTCGGGACTCCATCTTATCCTGCTTAGGAGTTCGTTCTCTTTTACCGAAAATACACTGCCAGTTGTCTTCGTATTGTTTGGTGTTGGGTTGTCTTCTTGCATTTGAGTGGTAATTATCCATTTTAGTTTGGCTCTATAATTGATTAAGTGCTAGAATATACGGTGTTATATCAATTAGTAAGGTTTATTAAGGTTTTAATGTCTATTTTTGTCTAGTTTTAGGAATTGTTCCTATGCTCCGATATATAGTACCTTTATTAGATAAGTCCATTCTACCCCTCCCTCCCCTTGCTT